>ENA-UPAD01000056-UPAD01000056.1-bioreactor-metagenome-genome-assembly--contig:-NODE-56-length-169668-cov-123.963033_pt1 | contig 169668 bp, 156 predicted proteins | sample MGYA00238179_ERZ772710 | MGnify/ENA primary metagenome ERZ772710 (study PRJEB29004, sample SAMN07631245) | bioreactor metagenome | isolation source: Switchgrass digestor | place: USA: Dartmouth...
ACTTTTTTGCCTTACCTTACCCAACCCTTTTTACACACTATAATGGACAGTACTTGAACTAAGTGGCAGGGAAATACTTTTTAATTACGTCCTTAACAACAAATATATATGGTACATTGCTATAGCAAATATATTCATTTATCTTGTGCGGTACGGACTACTGGATTGGATCCCCGTCTATTTGAAAGAAGCCAAGGGCTTTAACATAAACGAGGCTGGCGTTACTTTTGCTCTTTACGAATGGGCAGCAATACCTGGCACCATCATAGTCGGTTGGTTAAGTGACAAAGTTTTTCATGGCAGAAGGGCTCCTATGGCTATCATATGCATGATAGGCGTAATGGCAGCCGTTTTCCTTTACTGGAAGAGCGAGAACATGTCGGCCATCAACATCGCCATAGCATCTGCAGGGGCCTTGATTTATGGGCCGGTAATGCTCATAGGCGTGGCGGCGCTTGATTATGTTCCTAAAAAGGCAGCCGGGACCGCGGCAGGATTGACAGGGCTATTCGGATACGTAGGCGGCAGTGTCGCAGCAAGCTTTATAGTTGGGATCATCGCAGACAAATTTAGCTGGAACGGTGCCTTCCTTCTCATCCTCGCTTCCTGCGTGTTGGCAATAATATTCCTCATACCAACTTGGAACCCGACAAAGGGGAAATCATAGTCGGTGTAAATTCTTTCCTCTTAACAACTTTAACAACTTTAAGGGCGTGTCCGATGTTCAGGCGCGCCCTTCCTTAACTTCCCTAAAGACTTATAAGTAATTATGATGCCTTAAAAAGAGCAGGGCCAACCTTTCGTTGACAAATTTTGCCGGTCGGAAGTAAAATTTTTGTCGCTCTCTTACAGTAAGCGATAAAGATAACTATCACGAAAGGGGTGTTGTGCTAATGTGGGAGCATAAAATTGCAATCAATGAAGTTAGGGAAATTCGTTCACGCGTATTGGATTACTTTGGAGTCGGGGCCGTCAAAAAAATTGACGAGATAATGAAAGACCTGTCGGAGCAGGGCGTTAAAAAGGTCATCTGCGTTACAGGGCGCGGGTCCTATAAGAAATCGGGCGCTTGGGATTACGTGGCAGAGGCATTTAAAAAGCACGGAATTTCTCATGTAATTTACGATAAAGTCACGTCAAACCCCACGGCAGATTCCGTAGACGAAGCTGCTAAAATGGCCCGCGATTTTGGGGCTCAAGCAGTCGTAGCCATAGGAGGTGGAAGTCCCATCGATGCCGGCAAGAGCGTGGCGATACTCATGGTCTACAAGGATCAAGATGCCCGCTCGCTTTATCAGTTTAAGTTCAACCCGACCAAGGCTGCGCCCATCGTAGCCATTAACTTAACGCATGGCACAGGCACCGAGGTGGACCGCTTTGCTGTCGTAAGTATCCCCGAGCTCAACTACAAACCGGCAATCGCTTACGACTGCATTTATCCTATGTACGCCATCGATGATCCCGCTTTGATGACGGGCCTGTCGGCAGATCAGACGCGCTATGTATCGATCGACGCCATAAACCATGTCATAGAGGCAGCTACTACCAAGACAGCAAGTCCCTACTCTATAATGATGGCGAAGGAGACCGTAAGGCTTGTGGCAACCTACTTGCCTCAGGCTCTGGCTCATCCAGCAGACCTCACTGCACGCTACTACCTGCTTTACGCGTCCATCATAGCCGGCATTAGCTTCGATAACGGCCTGCTTCATTTTACTCATGCCTTGGAGCACCCGCTTTCGGGAGTAAAGCCTGAGCTTGCCCACGGGCTTGGTCTTGCGATATTGCTGCCGGCCGTAGTAAAGAAGATCTATCCGGCCTGTGCCGAGGTCTTAGCCGAGCTTTTGGCACCCATCGTCGACGGTCTAAAAGGAATCCCCGCGGAAGCCGAAAGGGCAGCCCGCGGGGTCGAAAGGTGGCTTTATGCCATGGGCGTTACGCAAAAGCTTGCTGACGAAGGGTTTAAGGAAAGCGACATCGATCGCCTTACCGACCTTGCCATGACCACGCCGTCTTTAGACGGCTTGCTTGCCATGGCACCTATCCCTGCAGACAGAGAGGTCATCCGCGAAATTTACGCCGAATCGATGTACCCTCTCTGTCTGCAAGATAAACTGATTTAGTCCAGAGGCTTCAGGGCTGCCCTCTGCGCACCCTGCGCATTGGCGGCCCTGAAGTAGGACAGTACCTCTTCTAGCTTTCTGGCCCCCTCGTCCAACCCTACTGCATCACGGGCAATTGTCTCAGCAGTCTTGCCGATCTCTTCGAGAGCTGTCCGCATGTCTTCCACCAACTCGGCCATCCTGGTCGCGTCCTTGGCTATCTGGTTTGTCGCGGAAGCCATCTCCTGCGTGGAGGCGGACTGTTCCTCTGCTATGGAAGCCAGAGACTGGATGGATTCGCTGATCTTAGCAACCTGTGTCGTGGCATTTTGTAAGGTCTTTTGCGTTTCCTCCACTGCATTTATGACCTTCATGGTGGTGTCCACTGTTTCTTTTATGGTAGACGCAGTAGCGGAGGCGTTGACGTCCAAGTCTGACATTAGCCCCTGGATTTCCTGGGCTGCCTTCGAAGACTGCTCCGCCAATTTTCGCACCTCCTCGGCGACAACCGCAAAGCCCCTGCCGTGTTCTCCTGCACGTGCAGCCTCTATGGCAGCATTTAAGGCAAGCAGGTTGGTCTGGTCGGCAATGCCCGTTATGACTTTGACGAAGTCGGTGATGGAATGCAAGGAAGAGACGAGATGGTCCGTCTTTGTAACGCTATCGCTTGACATGTCCCTTACCACTTCAAGCTGCTTGGTGCAGCCGGTCATCTGTTCGTTTGCTAACTTTACTGCATCGATGGCATTTCTTGCAGCTTCAGACGCTTCAACCGCGCTTTTTGCTGCAGATTGGGCACCGCTTGCCACTTCCTCTATGCCTGCGCTTGTTTCTTCAATCGCGGCAGAGTTGTTCTCGGCCAGAGAATAGATCTCCTGCATGGAACTATTGATGCTTTCAAGTGACGCCGTGATCTCCTGCGTCGCGGAGGCCATATTAGCGGAGGCATCCTTGTTTTTGACGCTTATATTGAAAGCCTCGGCGATGACCTGCCTGAGTTTATCTATGGCATCTCTGCATGCTGAAGCTATCCGCCCGATCTCGTCTTGAGATTTGACCTCAAAGCTCACGTCTAAGTTGCCCTGACCAAACTTTTCCACAGAGCTTGTGATGGCGACAAGAGGCTTGGTCATCCTGGAGGCCACGTAAAAGATCATTAAGCTTACGACTACAAGTGCGATGATTATGGTTACCACTACGGGGATCACGCTCTTTGAAACCATGCCGTTTACCACGCTTGCAGGTATCACGACCATGGCGCTCCAGCCCTGGGCATACTTCAGGGGAGCGTAGAACACCTTAAGCTTGTTGCCGTTTGGGTCATAAACGTCTGCAACGCCTTCCTTGCCGGAGAGCACCTCCGAGCCAACGGCAGACAGCCCCTTAAAGCCCTGCGAATCTGCCTCGGACAGTTTTAGCTTCATGATGTAGTTGGTATTTGGGTGGCTGACTACGGTTCCAGCGTTATCTACCAAGACAACATAGCCCTGACCCAGGGGTTTAAAGGAGTTGACTAGCTCTGCAAACCTTTCCAAAGAGACATTGAAGCCCACCAATCCGATACGTTGTCCGTCCGCAATAACGGGAAAGGCGATAACGAACGCGGGCTTTTGTGTGCCTAACGAAATTACCGCCTCGCTAATTGCGTAAGGAGCACCCTGTTCAAATATGGCCTTGTAATAGTCCCTATTTGAAATATCTACGGTCTTATTCGTGGTGGTCTCAGTCCTGCCGTCCGGCCAAGACAGAAAACCACCCTCAAAAGCAGGCTCTGAATCGGACAGATCCTGCAAGGCGCCTTTAGCTTCTTGCCAATCCATGGATCTTACTCGAATTGTCTTTGCTATAGATTCTATCCTGTTCATTAACGCGTGAATGTTTTCGTCAAGCTGCCCTGCCACAGCCTTGCTAATCTGGCCTGTAAGGTCTAGGGTTACACCCCTTACATTTTTAGAAACTTCAAGGTATGAAATTATCCCGATGACCACAAATGATGCTACTACAACGGAAAGCACATAAACCAACATCTTTGTGCGTACAGACTTCATGAAACATCCTCCTTATCCATGCTTAACTTAGGACTTACGATTGTTGTGCTTGTGAAGAAGACCAATTTGGTTACACACTGGGTTTATTGTAGTTTATCGACGATCAAAAAGAAAGGTACAGGTTAAATCGATTTCAAAATACCGGAGGATGCTATATGATTCTCTCAAGCCAACTAAGTCGGCTGCTTGCTAAATTCGCATATCAAGGTTTTTGCCCTAGCTGCTATAATATCTTCGCCGGCAGCAAAAGACAGTGCTTTTATGCCTGATCTCAGGCAAGCGGGGGCGAAATGTTCATGACATTTCTTTCGAAGAAGTTAAGAGAAAAGCAAAAGGAGCTGGTGAAGCTTCTCAACAGCAAGTTTTGCCTGACACCTCAGGAAGAAGAAAAGATATTCTCAGTTAATGATGAAGCGAAGCTGGATGCAGCGCTTGAGGCCTTGATCGATGCTAAACTGAAGTCTGAGGTGTTAAAGGTGCTGGAATTTTAACTTCAATGATAAATTGCAGTTTAATGAACAGATAGAATAGGAGAAGGACATGTATTACGGCGAGTTTAAGGCGCCAAAGGGAATTATAAAGGTTTCGCTTGAGCTTGACGGGACCGTCATATCGGATATCAACATAAGCGGGGATTTCTTCATGTATCCCGAAGAGGCGCTCGACGACCTTGAGAGACTGTTGGTCGGCGCCAAGGCAGAAAGGGCAGAGTTATCCAAGCTGATTGAGCAGTTTTACGAGCAAAGGCAGATCCAAGCGCCAATGCTTACGCCCGACTGCTTTGTTGAGGCCATAATAAGGGCCGTTAGGAGGTAAATCATGGAGGGCTGGAGGGTAATTCCTTTAAGGATAGACGATCCCTTCTATAGCATGGCCATTGACGAGGCCATTTTAAAACTTAACTCAGAGGGCAGGTCTTTAAATACATTGCGATTTTGGAGGTGGCAGCCCTCGACCGTTTCGCTCGGGTATTTTCAAAGCCTGGAGCGCGAGGTCGACATGCAGTCCGCAGCCAAATACGGCATAGCCATCGTTAGGCGCTTAAGCGGCGGGGGTGCCGTGTTTCACGATCACGACGGCGAGCTTACCTACAGCGTCGTCTGCAGGCAGGAGGATTTACCCCGCGACATCATGGAGTCCTTCAGGGTGATCTGCGGTGGGCTGATTAAGGGGTTTGATCGCTTGGGCCTTGAAGCTCGCTTTGCCCCGTTAAACGATGTCGAGGTGGGCGGCAAAAAGATCTCAGGCAGCGCACAGACAAGAAAGTGGGGAAGCGTCCTGCAGCACGGCACGATACTTGTTGACCCTGACATCCGATTGATGTTCGAGCTGTTAAAGGTAAGCCCTGAGAAGATCTCGGACAAGTTCATCGCATCCGTTTATGAGCGGGTAACGTCTCTTGCGCGAGAGCTAAAAAAGCGCCCAAGCTTTGAGGAGGTAAGAGATGCGATGTGTGCGGGTTTTGCCGATTCCTTGGGCGCATCTTTCGAGGAAGGCGACTTGATGCCCGAGGAAATAAACTTGGCAGAAGAGCTAAAGGCAAAATACGCCTCAAAAGAATGGCTCATGAAGCGGTAAGGGTGCAGGCGGAATGAAAGAATACGAAACGACAGGCGACAACAAAAATAATTTTTACGCCTTCTACCCAAAACCCTTATTTCCCTCCCTTTCGATAACGGGAAATGCTTGCGCCATGCACTGCAAACACTGCGATCGCCACTACCTCGAACATATGATCCCCTGTAGCGATTCCGCAACCCTTTACCGAAAGTGCCTCGAATTCGACAAAAAAGGATACAAGGGAGTGCTTGTAAGCGGCGGTTACAACGAAAACGGGTGGGTGCCTTTGGAGGGCTTCGTCGACACATTGGCACGCATCAAGGGCGATACAAAGCTGGCGATAAACGTCCACTGCGGGCTCGTCCCCGAAGGTCTTGCCCGAAGCCTTGGCAACGCTGGCGTCGACGTCGTTTCCTTTGACCTGATAGGCGACGACGAAACGATAAGGGAAGTCACAGGTCTTGACAAATCTGTCGAGGACTACGTCAGCACCCTGGATCATTTGCTTGAAAATGTCTCCTGCGTGGTGCCCCATATAACGATTGGCCTCCACGGGGGGCGCCTCAAAGGCGAAAAAAGGGCCGTTGAAATAGCGTGCTCAAGGAAAGTGAGCACCCTTGTCTTTTTGGTGTTGATACCCACAGGCGGCACGGCCTTCGAGGCAGTAAACCCTCCGTCGGCCGATGAGGTCGAGGACGTAATATCCTACGCCCGCAGCAAAATGGAAGAGGCAAACATTTTCCTTGGCTGCATGAGGCCCCGACAAACAGAATACGAGCTTCGGGCGCTCAAGGCGCGCGTAAACGGGATCGTGGTGCCGAAAAAAGAAACCTTGGAAGCGGCTAGAAATATGGGTTTAAAACTTCAAAAAATAGAGCTCTGCTGTGCCGTCCCAATGGAGATAGGAGGGTAAAAGTTGGTCAAATATGTAAGGGTTGCGCTGGGCACCGCTGCTGTTTTAGGCTTTTGCAAGGTTAAAATTGAAGTTGCCCCCACCACGGCCCATCTGCTGGTTTACAGCGAAAGCAAGTGCCTTGCCAACTGCATGTTTTGCCCTCAGGCAAGAGAAAGCCTCGCCGACGGCGAGATGCTTTCCAGAGTGGAGTGGCCAAGGTTTTCGCTGGACGACGTCATCGAAGCGCTGCAGAAATCAACCCATGCTTTCAAAAGGGTATGCCTTCAGTCCGTAAATTACCCCGGCGTCGCAGATGACCTCGTCGAAATAGTTTCGTCGATAAAGAAAGCCTGCGATCTTCCCCTTTCCGTCGCCTGCCATCCGATCTCGCCAAAGGACATAAAAAGGCTGACAGATGCAGGAGCAGAGCGCATAGGGATCGCTCTGGACGCCGCTACTCCCGAACTTTTCGAGAAAATAAAGGGCAAAGGAGCAAAATCTCCCTATCGCTGGGAGGCCCACTTAAAGGCCCTTGAGGAGGCAAAAAAGCTCATCGGCAGGGCGACGACCCACCTCGTCGTCGGCTTGGGAGAAAGCGAAGAGGAGATGATAAGGACAATCCAGATGCTCTACGACCGCGGTATAACGGTAGGGCTTTTTGCCTTTACTCCCGTCAAGGGAACCCCACTTGAAAAATGGGCGAGGCCTAAAGTTTCAAGCTACAGGAAAATCCAGATGGCACGCCACCTCATAGCAAGCGGCATCGCCAGAGCAGATGGCATGAAATTTCAAGGCGGACGCTTAGATGATTTTGGAGTTGACGGCGCTACGCTTGAGCTTGCCGCGGACAGCGGCATTCCCTTCATGACGTCGGGATGTCCTAATTGCAACAGGCCCTTCTACAACGAATCGCCCTTGGGCCCGATGTATAACTTTCCTCGAAAGCCCACAAAAGAGGAGATAGAATCCATCAAGAATGAGCTTGGCCTTGCGGGCAGATGATGACTGAGGCTTTATCCTTCAAACTCATCTTTTTTCCGTCTTGAGGGATCAACTTCCACATAAAATCACCGGACAAGCCCATATAGCACGAAATGCCCTTCATGATGAAGTTGTCAAGCTTTACTGAAAAAGGTTCTACCTCAAACCTGGCAAAACCGTCGGAGTAAATATTTGTTACGTGCCCTATCTTTACACCGTCAATGTATACGGGATCGCCGATCTCTACCTTTCCGCGTGCCAGCACGCCTCCAAAGCCGTAATGCGGCAGACCCCCGTCTAAAATCCCAATGCCTTTGCCAACTGTAACGGGCAGACCGGAAAATAAGCCCATCCGGGCAATAGGGCCTTTAAGGAGCGTGTAATTCGGCCTTTGGACGATGACTTTGCCCTGAAAGCTTGAAGCAGGAAGCATGCCGTAAAACTTTTTCCATTTCAAGGAAGCGTAAATCGGCATGCCTCCCCTTGCCCTGATCAGATTGTCGCGTGGCCTGATTTCGACGTGCATATGACGATCGGTCCAGGAGTCGAAGTGGCCGTTTTTTACCATTTCTCCCAGGATCTGGCCAACCTTAACGCTGTCGCCCACCTTGACGGTTGGTTTTACATGGAGGATGCGAACGAGGTACTCAGGCGTCACCGGCGTTTCGATGGCGATTAGGTATTCCTTCGTGGGCATTTGAAATTGCTTCGTCCTCGGAGCCGTAAATTTATAAATATACATAACCTTTCCCTCTACGGGAGAAGGGGCGTCATGAGAGAAAGGGTAAATGTCGACAGCTTTATGCTCGAAGTGTGCAGGGTAGGGGCTGTTAAAAAAGGTCACCCTGTTTGACAGTTGCGCGTATATCTTTATCCCGCAGAAACTCGCGATCTCAACAGTCAAAAAATATCTCCCTTCCTTGAAATCCTTGAAAAAATCCGCAGCACAGATCGATTAAACACCAATTATACAACTCCTCCTATCTGTTGTGCCTATAGTGCAAATATAGCAATTTATCGTAAATATATAAATAGGGCGTTAAAATACAGCTGGTTTGTATTGACAACTTACATACAAGTATGGTAGTATGCAAGCAGTTGTAGTATGAGGTTCCTTTTAAACCATTCAAAACGCAGGTGATATAGAGTGAAGCTTAGCGTGCAGGATTTAAAAAAAGGCAATGAATGGCAAGAAAAAGGATACGAACTACCTAAGTTTGATCTGCGGGAAATGAAAAATTTGACATCCCAGGAACCGATATGGCTTCATTTTGGTGCCGGAAACATATTTAGAGCTCTGCCGGCTGCGCTGCATCAGACATTACTTGACAATGGCCTCTGTTACAGAGGAATAACAGTTTGCGAGGCCTTTGACGAAGAGATAATCAGAAAGATTTACGATCCCTACGATAATTTGAGCGTTGTCGTATCAATAAAATCCGATGGCTCCATGCAAAAGAAAGTCATAGGAAGCATCGCCGACGCTTTAACGGCAAGCGACAACATTGATAGGCTTACTAAGATTTTTACCTCCCCATCACTTCAGATGGTAAGTTTCACGATCACCGAAAAGGGTTACTCTTTAGCTGGTTCTAACGGAGAATATTTTCCCCAAGTCCTCCGTGAACTTGAAAACTTCCCAAGCGCACCAAAGACCATAATGGGCCTCGTGGCCATGCTGTGCTACAAAAGATATCAAGCAGGAAGACTACCGATTGCCCTTGTAAGCATGGACAACTTCTTCCATAACGGCGACAAGCTATATGAAGCCATAAATACTTTCGCGACGAATTGGGCAAAAAACAGCTTAATTGACCCCGGCTTCGTAGATTACATCAACGATCCGAAACTTGTGACTTTCCCCTGGAGCATGATAGACAAGATCACGCCAAGGCCCTCTGAAACGATAAAGGCCCTGCTTGTATCGGACGGTTTAAAAGATATGGAGATCATATGCACATCCAAAAATACTTACATTGCGCCCTTCGTAAATACCGAACATGTCCAATATCTTGTAATAGAAGATACTTTCCCAAATTCTCGCCCTCCACTTGAAAAGGCAGGGGTCATATTTACCGACAGAGACACCGTCGACAAAGTGGAGAGAATGAAAGTCTGCACCTGCTTAAACCCCCTTCATTCGATGCTTGCGATCTTCGGATGTCTATTGGGTTATAAAGCTATCTTTGAAGAGATGCGTGACAGCGACTTAAAATCCCTGATCGAAAGGGCCGGGTACGACGAAATGTTGCCCGTTGCAATAAACCCGGGCATTATAGACCCCAAGCAGTTCATGCGCGAAGTCATAGAAGAGCGCCTTCCCAATCCCTTCGTTCCCGATACTCCGCAAAGGATAGCCTGCGATACCTCTCAAAAGATTCCGATCCGTTTCGGAGAGACGCTTAAGGCACACATCGCCAAAGGACACGACATTACTGCTTTGACCTATATCCCTCTGTTTTTTGCGGGATGGCTTCGCTATTTGATTGGAATAGATGATAAAGGAGAGGCATTCGAGCTCAGCCCCGATCCGATGGTTCCCGAATTACATGAAAAAATGAAGCACATATCTATCGGCGACAAAGGCCCCTTTGACGATATACTCAGGCCTATCTTATCCAACAAATCAATTTTCGGGATCGATCTGTGCGAGCACGGCCTTGCGCCTAAAATTGAAGGTATGTTTGAGGAAATGTTGACAGCACCCGGCGCTGTGCAAAGAACGCTTAACAAGTACGTAAACATGGAGGTAGATATGTCGTGAAGATGAGCTTTCGTTGGTTTGGAAAGGGATATGACCATATAACGCTTGAGCAGATCAGGCAGATTCCGGGGATGGAGGTAGTTGTAACCAGCTTGCTTGATATACCGGTTGGCGAGGTGTGGCCATTAGAACGCCTCAAGGCTCTAAGGGAAGAAGTCGAAAGCTACGGCCTAAAGCTTGAAGTGATAGAGAGCGTAAACGTACATGAGGATATTAAGTTAGGGCTCGAAACGCGGGACAGTTACATAGAAAAATACATAAAGACCATGAAAAACCTCTCCCAAATAGGCGTGAAGGTGATCTGCTATAACTTCATGCCCGCCTTCGACTGGCTTAGGACGGAGTTGGAATACCAATTAGAAGATGGCTCCAGGACCATGGCATATAGGCACGATTTCGTCTCCAAGATAGATCCTGAAAACTTCGCCGAACAGTTTATGGAACAGTCGAAGGATTCAGAGCTACCCGGTTGGGAGCCCGAAAGGCTTAAGGAAATCTCCAGGACCATAGAAAGATATAAGGATATGACGGAGGACAAGTACTGGAAAAACATCAAATATTTCCTCGATAGCATAATACCTTCCGCAGAGGAGTGCGACATAAAGATGGCTATACACCCTGACGATCCACCGTGGCCGGTGTTTGGCTTGCCAAGGGTCATAACGGGAAGGGAGAACATACGCAAATTTCTGGACCTGAACAAAAGCAAGTATAACGGCATAACCGTTTGCACCGGTTCTCTGGGCGCTAACAGGCAAAACGACATCCCTGCCATCATTAGGGAGTTTGGCAAGGAAGGCAGGATCCATTTTGCGCACATCAGAAACCTTAAGTTCACCTCCGGCAGGGACTTCTACGAAAGCGCACACCTCTCCAAATGCGGATCCCTTGACATGTTTGAGATCGTAAAGGCCTTTTACGATGTGGGATTTGACGGATACATGAGGCCGGATCATGGCAGGATGATTTGGGGAGAAACAGGCCGTCCCGGTTATGGGTTATACGATAGGGCATTAGGTGCAGTTTACCTGCAGGGCCTGTGGGAGGCGATAGATAAGATGACAAATGAATATAAATTAAAATAAATAACATAACAGGAGGGATAAGAGAAATGAAGAAAATATTGGGGGTAATATTGATCAGTCTTATCGTAACAGCGTTTATTAGCTTTAGTTCTGGCATGAGCATTGCAAAGGAAAAAACATATCTTTTAAAGATGTCAACGCAGCTTAACGAATCACATCCAATGGTTGAAGGCTTTAAAGAGTGGGCTAAAAGGGTCAAGGAAAAAACAAACGGAAGGCTTGTTATCGAAGTGTATCCTTCCGCACAACTGGGAAGCGATGAAGACGTTATCGAACAGGCTTTGGTAGGTGTTAATGTAGCCGTTTTGACGGACGGGGGTCGTATGGCCAATTATGTCAAGGGAATAGGGATCATTGGGATGCCGTATATCGCTGATAATTACGATGAAGTTCGAGCAATAACTGAATCTCCAACCTTCCAAAGTTTTTTTAAAGAGTTGGAAAAAGAAAACAACATTAAAGTCCTTAGCTTCAATTGGTACGATGGAGCACGCCACTTTCTCACCAATAAACCAGTTAGAACACCTGAGGATCTAAAGGGATTACGCATTCGCACCCCTGGTGCTCCGGTATGGTCAAAGTCCGTGGAATCCTTAGGCGCCACTCCTGTAGCTATGAGTTGGCCGGATACCTATAACGCCGTACAAATCAAAGCAATTGATGGCTGCGAAGCTCAACACACTGCTTCATATGGCCTTAGGTTGTATGAAGTATTAAAATACATTAACAAGACGCGACACTTTCAATTAGCCAATGGAATAATAGTTGGTACTAAATGGTTTAACACTTTACCATCAGACCTTCAGACAGTCTTAGTTAATGAATGTAAGGCCGTGGGAAGAGAAAACGCTGCCCTTGTCGCAAAGGTTACAGATGATTATGAGAGAAAAATGGTAGAACACGGCATGCAGGTTATAGAGCCCGATATAAAAGCATTTAAGCTTGCAGCCGAGTCAGCTTACAAGGTCCTTGGTTATACGGAGCTTAGGAACAAAATATATTCTGAAATCGGGAAAAAGTAGGTAAAATTTGAAAAAAGGGGAATGCATAGCGATATGTTTACTAAAATATATGGATATTTATGCAAAATAGAACAAACAATTGCAGGGGCATTTTTATGCCTTATCGCAATTTTTGTTTTCATCTCAGCCATAGCGCGATCTATGCATCATCCAATAAATTGGGCAGAAGATCTGTCTATGTTGCTGTTTGCATGGGCTGTATTTCTGAGCGCTGATGTAGCATTGCGCACTAGGGGTTTCGTTGGAATTGACATGATAGTCAGCAAATTTCCAGCTAGATATCGTTCTTTTCTGTTCTACCTTTGGAGCGCTCTTGTTTTAGTTTTCCTCGGAATTTTAGCATGCTATAGCATTCCCCTTTGTATTAATAACTACAAAAGGTTATTTCAGGCGTTAGGTATTAGCTATTCATGGGCTACAGCTAGCGTACCTGTAGGAGCACTTGCCATGTTTATTACAAGTATTTTAAAAATTATTGATCATCATAAAGAAAACAACATCAAGGAGAGGGCAAGATAATGTTTATTGCAATCGTTGTGTTCCTATTGTTTTTATTGCTCGGCATGCCAGTAGCGTTTGCAATCGGAATTTCTGGAATGTTCTTCTTTTTGATAACTCCCGAGCTACCTCTATCTATTGCCGTTCAAAGAACTGTCGCTTCTACGCAAAACTACACCCTTCTTGCAATTCCCTTATTTGTATTTGCTGGAAACTTGATGAACAATACGGGGATAACAACACGCTTAATTAAACTGGCTAATGCCCTTACCGGTCATATGTACGGCAATCTTGCACAAGTATCGTGTGTTTTGTCCACGTTGATGGGAGGCGTTAGCGGTTCGGCTAATGCTGATGCTGCAATGGAGACCCGAATATTAGGCCCTTCAATGACTAAAAGAGGATATGCACCAGGGTATTCTGCGGCGGTGAACGGTGTTACAAGCCTTATCACGTGTACGATACCTCCAAGTATGGGATTTATTATCTATGGCTCTGTGGGGGAGGTGTCTATCGGTCGTTTGTTTGCCGCAGGAATAATTCCAGGCTTGTTGATGATGATTGCATTAATGATAACGGTCCGCATCACGGCAAAAAGACGCGGATATATGCCTGAAAGGCAAAAACGCGCCAGTATAAAGGAGATAGGAAAGGCAACACTTGAAAGCATCTGGGCATTAATATTCCCCGTTATTTTAATAGTTGGCATCCGATTTGGCGTTCTTACACCATCAGAATCGGGAGCATTTGCCGTGGTCTATGCAGCTTTTGTGGGTGCCTGTATTTACAAAGAACTTACATGGCAGGCTTTTCTACAGACATTGAAAGACAGTATTGGTGATATTGGAGTAATAATGATCTTAGTTTCTTTATCTGGAATTTTTGGATATGGTATTGTCTATGACAGTATTCCCCAAAAAATAGCTTCTTTTTTGCTCGGAGTTACATCTAACCCTTATATATTACAATTTATAATAATGGCATTATTATTTATATGTGGCATGTTTATGGAAACAACTGTTGTTGCATTGTTGCTAACTCCAATTTTATTGCCAATTATAACGAAGGTGGGAATCGATCCAGTGCAATTTGGAGTTGTTATGATGACAACGGTCACACTTGGCATTATGACGCCCCCGGTGGGAATTGCATTATATACAACCTCAAGTCTCATGGGGTGCAGCCCCGAAGAGACAGCTAAAGAATCTGTTCCTTTTATCATAGCGGTACTTGTGGTGGTAGCTATATGCATCTTGTGTAAAGATTTAGTTTTGTTTATCCCTAATATGATATTTGGTGTATACTAAAATTAACATAATAATTTACTAAGTTTAGAATTTGTAAACAATAATGCTGACATTTATATAATATAAAGCGGGTGCTGACAAGTGCTGGAAGTTCTGGAAAGAAAAAAAAGGGAAAATGCAAGGGAATATGTTGCCAGGGTACTTAAACATAATATTATAAACTTAAATCTTAAGCCAGGACAGGCAATAAGTGAAAATGAGATTGCCGAGTTGCTAGGTGTGAGTCGAACGCCTGTCCGCGAGGCTTTCCTTGAGCTTGCCAAGATGTCATTGGTGGAAGTGTATCCCCAAAGGGGCACATATGTATCGTTAATCGATGTGGAGATGGTCGAAGAGGCTAGGTTCATGAGGTGCGTACTTGAGAAGGCCATCGTGGAGCTTGCCTGCGACAGACTCACAGATCGAGATTTTATTGCCCTGCAGCACAACCTTGAGCTGCAGGAATATTGCGTGCTGCAAAGGGATTACAAACAGCTTTTAAATCTAGACAACCAATATCACGAATATCTGTTTAGGGCTTGCGATAAAGAGCGGGTATATGATGCCATAGGAGGTATTATGACACAATTTGACAGAGTTCGTATCCTCAACCTCGCTGAGATGGACATGAGGAAGACCGTCGACGAACACAAAACTATACTTAGTGCTATAAAAGATAGGGATAAAAAGAAATCGGTTGCTTTAATGGAAAAACATCTCACTAGGGTATTGTTCGATCAGAGTTATCTCGCAAAGCAACACCCGGAATATTTTAAAAGGCCTAAGCCCAGCCCTGCAAATGAGCAAAATTACAGCGATGTACAATATGACAATGAAAAAACAGGTATCCATGTTAGTTAGCTTTTTTAGAATGCTAAGCCAAATATATTAAGAAAAATCCTAGTTCCATGTATAGAATTTTCGCCCGATCTTAGAAATGGAGAGCGTATCTTTAATGAAAAAGAATGCAAATCTTTATGATCCATCATCAGCGTCGCTTAGCGAGGAAGTCACTGAAACCCTTTACGTCGACGAATGGGTGCGCATAGAGCGCATCATTTCGACAGGCCAGGCATCTCCCAAGGGGTTTTGGTACGACCAAAAAGAGAATGAGTGGGTGTGCGTCCTCGAAGGACAGGGAGCTATCCAGTGGGAGGATGGCAGTACAAAAGTGCTCGATAGGGGAGAATGGGTCTTAATCCCAGCTCACGTCAGACATCGCGTCCTTTCGACAAGCGCCACCCCTCCATGTATATGGCTTGCCTTTTTCTGGAGACGCTAATCCCTATTTAAGATCATGTTCACTTACAAATACCAGCAGCCCCATCAGCAGTAAATTCGCTTGGGCAACAATTTACCTTGCAACTGCTATAGCTATCCCCTTCGTGCCTTGAGGCATATAATTAAGGTACAAGTTCGAGTCGAACCTTGATTTACCTGACTGATTTAAAATTTCAATAGCATACGGGGAGGCTAAACTATGAAGATACTTTGCATATCGGGAAGCCCGAGGGGAAAGCAAAGCAATACCTTTAAACTTACGGAAGAGGCTTTGATCGAAATTAAATCGCAATATGCGGGCGCAACAATTGAATGTGTGCATCTTAGCGATAAAGACGTCAAATATTGTATTGGCTGTGGCTTGTGCCATAAAGATCTTCTTAAATGTCCTCTCAGGGACGACGTAGGAGATATCCTCCAAAAGATGCTGGAGGCGGACGTCATAATGTTCGCTTCGCCCGTTTATATAAACCATATCTCGGCTCAGCTTAAAGCGCTTTTGGATCGTTCAAGCCCCTTTATTCACTGCCAAATGCTTTTGGGCAAATACGGTGCCGCCTTTGCCACATCGGGAGGTGGGCCTCACGTGATGGTTTTGGATTACCTCGAAGATTACATGATAAGCTGTGGCATCCAATATGTGGGTGGAGTCTCTGGACCGATGTCAGAATTTGATGCCCTAAAGGAAAGGGCCAGATCGCTTGGTACTCAAATTGTCGAAGCTGTCAGGGAGGGCAAAAAATTTCCGGATCAGTTGGCAATCATGGAAGTCAGGCGAAGGTTCTTTAAAGATGCAATCTCTTCGAGAAAAGAGCAGTGGGCAGGCGAGTATGGATATTGGAGGGAGAAAGGATGGCTGTAAACGTTGCTGAAAAAAAATGATTATGTATTGGAGCAGAGAGGATAATTGGTTTATAGTTGAAGTACCGGAATTGCCGGGTTGCATGGCCGATGACGAAACATACGAAGAGGCTGTAAAAAGCTTTTGTTATGATCAAGGAATGGATGGAAACTGCAAAGCAACTTGGCAGGACGATTCCTGAACCTAAACCCAAGCTGCTTTATGCATAGCTACGACCAAAGGAGTGATGTCATTGGATACCGTTTCTTTGCTTAAATGTCTTTCAAGCGCGGACAGTCCCTCAGGTTATGAGGACGAAGCCCTAAAGGCCATCGAAGAAAACATCAAACCCTACGTCGATTCCGTAAGAAAGCACAAGATGAACGCGCTTATAGCCGTAAAAAATGGGCAAAACGGCAAAAAGCTTGGGATATTTGCCCATGCTGACGAGATCGGGTTCGTCGTCGCAAAGCTTGAAGAAAGAGGTTTTTTGAGGGTCGAGCCCATCGGCGGCATAGATCCAAAGGTGGTCATCTCCCAAAGGATAAAGATATTCACCAAGCAAGGTGTCGCCACAGGAGTTGTAGGCTTTCTTCCTCCTCACCTCCAAAAAGATGATCAAAAAGACAAGGTGCCCGATTACAACGACATTTACGTCGACGTATCCTGTAGCCCCTTAAGCGAAGCCGTAAGCGTAGGAGACATTTGCGTCATCGAAGGAAGGTGTACCTCTTTAGGCGACAGGTTCTCGGGTAAGGCCTTAGACAACAGGGCAAGCTGTGCTGCCCTCATCTTGGCCGCCAGCAAGCTTGAGATTATAAAAAACAGGGCTGACGTTTATTTCATCTTTTCAAGCCAGGAGGAGATCGCAGGCCCGGGAGCAGTCTCCGTCGCGTACGAGCTTGGGTTGGACGAGGCCATAGTGGTAGACGTCACCCACGGCAATGAACACGTGCCGCAGATGCCCCCGATTAAGATCTCGGAAGGCCCTGTATTGGCAGTCGGGCCCGTCATAAACAGGGAGTTTTACAAGGCCTTATGTGACGTGGCAAAACGCCACGGCGTAAGGACACAGATCGAGCCGACGCCCGGGAGGTCTCATACCGACACGGACGAGGTACAGCTTACGAGGTCGGGTATAAGGACGGCGCTGGTCTCCATACCGCTCATGTACATGCACACGCCCGTAGAATTGGTCGATCCCCGCGACGTGGAAGAGACTGCACGCCTGCTGGCATTGGCAAGCACCGTGAACCTGTGATGAAAGAGGTGAAGGCGTTGTACTTAAAGGAATTATCCGAACTTGACGGCGTCTCGGGAGACGAAGAACGCGTCAGAAAGTTTATAGAAGAAAAGATCAAAGACAAGGTGGATAGCTTAAAGGTCGACGTGCTAGGCAATCTGATCGCCTTCAAGAAGGGGACCAGGTCGAACAGAAAGTTCGTCCTGGCTGCCCACATGGACGAGGTCGGCTTCATGGTGACAAACATAGAGGATGACGGAACTTTGTCATTTGGCCCCGTAGGGGGCGTCGATCCCCGTGTCGTCGTTGGAAAGCACGTCAGGATCAATGGAGAGCTGCCCGGAGTCATCGGTTACAAGGCCATACACCTTCAAAAGAAGGACGAGCTTCTGGCATCGCCCAAATTCGAAAACCTTCGCGTACATATAGGTGCAAGGTCAAAGGAAGAAGCCTCACGTAAAGTGGAATTAGGAGACTACATCTCATTTGCGACGGATTTCAGGCAGGAAAACTCCAGGGCAACGGGCAAGGCCTTCGATGACAGGGCGGGTTGCGCCGTCTTGATGGAGGTAATAGAACAGGAACAACGTTACGAGGACGACCTGTACTTTGCCTTCCTGGTCCAGGAAGAGCCAGGCCTGCGGGGAAGCGCGGTGCTTTTTGAACAAGTTTGCCCAGATCTTGCCTTGGTCATCGAGGGGACCACGGCAGGTGACGATCCAGGGCTTCCGGAACATCAGTGGGCAACTCACCTCGGAGACGGCCCGGCCATCACCTTCATGCACAGGGGCTACGTGGTCAATAAAAAGATCTATGAATCCATACTGCAGGTCGCCCAAAAATACGACATCAAACACCAGCCGAAAAGGAGGACCGCGGGCGGAACGGATGCCGCGCGCCTCGCCAAGACCGGCGGGGGAGTGCCGGCCGGGGTAATCTCCGTTCCAGCTCGATATATCCATAGCCCTTTGTCCATGATTGACCTGGGAGATTTTGAAAACACGGTCAAACTGGTCAGCAAAATCTTAGAAGAAGGAGAGGGTTTTGCAAGATGATAGATTTAATCAAGGAACTGACAGAAAGTTACGGCCCCAGCGGCAGGGAAGAGGAGGTCCAAAAAGTCGTCCTTAAATACCTCGAAGGTCACATAGATGGATACAAGTTCGACCCCGTGGGCAATTTACTCGTCTGGAAAAGGGGAAGAGACGACAAAGAGGTGCTTTTAGACGCCCATATAGACGAAATCGGGCTTGTGGTAACGAATATAGACGATAAGGGGTTTCTCAGGGTAGAACCGGTGGGCGGAGTTTCTCCCTATACCTACGTGGGCCACAGGGTCAGATTCCCCAAGGCCATAGGCGTAGTTTATTACGAAGGCGAGACGCCCGAGGAGCAAAAGAAAAATTTATCCAACCTCACCTTCGACAACCTCTTCGTGGACATCGGCGCCGGCGACCGCAGTGAGGCCGAAAGCTTGGTCTCCATAGGCACCTTTGGCGTCTACGATTCCTATTTTTACAAAAACGGCAATTTCCTCACATCGAAATCCATGGACGACAGGATCGGCTGTGTCGTTTTAGTTGAAGTATTCAGGAATTTAAAGGATCCGCGCCATACGGTCATAGGGTCTTTTTCCGTCCAGGAAGAAATTGGGCTTGTCGGAGCCTTTGTATCGGCATACAGCTTTTCTCCTCAAATTTGCGTAGCCGTTGACGTCACCGATTCGGCCGATCATCCGAAGGGGCTTAAAAGGCATGCCATGGCGTTGGGCAAAGGCCCCGCAATAAAGATCAAGGACAAGATGTCCATAAGCCACAGGAAGGTCGTCGAACTGCTGGAGCAGGCAGCACAAAAGGCGAATGTGCCTTACCAAAAGGAAGTCTTGACCTTCGGCGGCACTAACGCTGCCGCACTTCAAAGGACGAAGGAAGGCATTCCTTCCGCAACGCTTTCAATACCCACCAGATACGTCCATTCGCCAAGCGAGACGGTGAGCCTAAACGACGTAGAAGGAGCGGTAAAATTGCTGGTGAGCTTCGTCGATTTGGAGCTAGAGCTTTAATGCCTTGAACGCTCATTTTTAGGGATAGCTTAACGTAAACTAAAAAGATGAAAGGGTCGCTCGTGCGCAAGCGACCCTTTCATCTAAATTGTTCGGTTACTTTTTTATGGTGTTTTTCAGCAATCGTCCGTCTTCAAAGGCTATAAAAATCTCAAATTTCTCCGGTGCGACGCTTAAATTTCCGTTATCAGCCAGCCAGAGGTGCAGTTCCGTGCCACCTTCGACCTCCATGTTGAAAGACCCATCCGTATTAGACAGTATTCCTCCAGACGCCGCGCGGGTGACTACTATATTCCATATGCCGTTTCCCGAAATGGTGTCCCAGGTTCCGCTTTTGCCGTCCTTTGCCTTAATGGCTATGCTTTCTATGGTCCCCTTGGTATTAATGAGCTTGAGCAGCACGTGAACATCGGGGTTAGTGTCGGGCGTAGCAAGAAGAGATGAAACCTCCCCCTTTTTTAGGTAGTTCATCGGGCCCTTGCCCAGGTAAGTTGCCCTAATTTTGTCTGAAACCTGGGCAGTGGCAGAAGGAGCAGTAGTTTTTGAAGTTTGCTCTCCTTCAATGACGCGGACAACCTCCTTTTCCAGGATGCTTCCATCGCTCATGACCACGAGGACTTTATATTTCACGTCGCCTTCTGTGATGGTGCCGTTATCGGTGAGCCATAGGTTGAAGTCCTTCTTCCCGGACACGCTCAAAGAGACTGAGCCGTTGCTTTCGTTTAATACGTTTCCGGAAGAATCCGTCACCGCTACCAGCCATTTTCCGTTTCCCGGTATCGTATCCCATTCCGAGGCACCGTCATCGCCGCGGACGATGAAGTTGATGATCCTACCCTCAGCTACCAGTTCAAGGGCGATCTTCCAGTCGGGCTTTCCGTCGCCCTTTAGGGCTTCGCTTCTTGACGTGAGATCTCCCTTTGCCGGCTCAATTAAGGCTGCCGAAAGAATCCCTTTATCCGGTATTGCCTTGGTCACCTCTTTGCGTTCGACTGCCTTGCGCAGGACCTTACCATCGTTGAACTTGACGATCACCTCATACCGGGTAGAGCCGGCTGCAATGGAGCCGTTGTCTGCGACCCAAAGGTCCAAGGTCGTATCGCCCTCTACGGCAAATTTTACGCTTCCATCCTCCCTGTTTCGCAGCTTGCCGTCGGTATAGACCGCTATGGCCCATGTCCCGTTGCCGGGGGCGGTGTCCCACGCCGAAGACGTGCCGTCCACATTTCTTATAGAAATTTCTTCAACGACAGATATAGCGTTAAACCGAATCTGAAAGTGAGCGTCCCTTACGCCGTCGCTCTGGATCTTTTCCGACTTTCCCACGACGTCCTTGTCTCCGATCCCAAGCAGCACGGCCGAGAATTCCTCGCCCGCTGGCGGTTCGACCTTTTCAGCCTCAGCCGTAAAAATATCGGGCATTCCCGGAACGGTCGTCTTTGCCTTTGCGGTACTCCCATCGATGAATGAAACAGCGACCTCATATTCACGGGTTTTAGAGAAGGCAGTACCGTCATCGGCAACGTAAAGGTGAAGTGTAATTAGGGCGAGAAATGGTTTGGTTGAAAAGGACCCTGAGGCAGTTGTTACATCCTCTCCCTTGCCGTCTTGTACGATCATTCCCCATTTCTGGTTGCCCGGTATCGTATCCCATGTCCTATCCGTTCCCAAAGCCTTAAGCTCTACGCCCGTGATAGCTCCAGCCCCTTTGACGGAAACTACGAAATGGGCATCCGGTTTGCCGTCAGGTTTCAAGGTCTCTTTCATCCCCAGGAGGTCCGTTTCGGTGCCCTTGAAGGTAAAGCTCTGGATTTCCCCCATGGCAGCGAAGGCAGAATTTACAAACAGCACCGAGGAAGTAATCAAGAAAAGTAGAAGGACTGCCCTTTTCATTGATTTCATGGCTCAATCCCCCTTATAAATTATTGATTTATATATTATTAGAATATTATAGCATGCCACAATGACGCATCGGTATTATTTACGATAACGATCGATTCAAGGTTGACGAAAACACCAATAGAGTGGTATGGTTGGTAAACCGTTATAACGTACATATCGATCGTTATAATGAACAGGATGAGGGGAGTTGCCGATGGAAAATATGCAACTGATTTTGGCTTCTAATCTCCGAAGGATTAGAGAGGAGCGCAGGCTCAGCCTCGATAAGGTATCGGAACTGACAGGCGTGAGCAAGAGCATGTTGGGCCAGATCGAGCGTGGAGAATCAAACCCCACTCTCCAGACAGTTTGGAAAATAGCAAATGGACTGCGAGTATCGCTCACGGATCTTACCGAGGTTCCTAGGTCAGAAACGGTGGTCATCTCAAAAGAGGATATTTCTCCCATCGTCAGTGATAACGGACTATTTCGGGTATATCCCGTTTTTCCTTTTGATGGGGAGACTAGATCTGAGATTTTGGCCATTGTCCTCGAGAAAGGAGCTTATTCTTGCTCCGAGGCCCACAACGCGAAAACTTTAGAATACGTTCTGGTCTTTGAGGGAGAGGTCACTATTATGGCAGGATCAGAAGAGTATGTCCTCAAAGCGGGGGAGGCCATCAAGTTCCGCGCGGATCGCGCCCATTCCTACCATAATTCAGGTGATGGCGTAGCGCGATTTTGCAACGTGATGTTTTACCCGGAATAGCACTTAAAGCAGGGGGAGGGAAAGACGTGAGCATAAGCGAAAGAACGGAAAGGATTCGGCAGGAGTATTTGAACAATAAGCCGTCCATCAGCTGCCTCAGAGCTGAAATTTGGACAAAGTCCCACAAGGAGACGGAAGGAGAGCCCATCTGCATCCGTCGGGCGAAGGCCTTCGCAGAGGCCTGCGATCAACTTCCTGCGTTGATTTTCCCTGACGAGCTCATAGTTGGAACGGCGGGAGAATTTCGCCGTACCGCGATCTTGACACCCGAGTTTTCCTGGATGTGGGTGGATAAAGAGATGGACGCCTTCGATAAACGACCCCAAGACCCTTACGTCATCACGGAAGAGCAGCGCAATTTTTTGCGGGAAGAAGTTTGGCCCTACTGGAAGGGAAACTCTCTGGAAGAAGCCTTTCTCAAGCGGGTTCCCGGGGAAACGGCAAAACTTTTAGTCGACACGGGAATTCTTGATAACGATTCAAAGTGGAGACAAGCCGTGGGCGAAATTACCCCTGACTACCAGGATGTCCTCTTCCCCAAGGGATTTAGAAAAATTCGGGAGGAGGCGAAAGTTAGACGTGAGGCTCTCAAGGCAGATTCGATTTCAAACATCGAAAAGATCGAATTTTACGAATCGGTAATCATTGCATGTGATGGAATTATGCGCCTGGCAAGTCGCTATTCGGATGCGGCCAAATCGCTTGCGGCCTGCGAGAAAGACGAGGGGCGAAAAGAAGAACTCCTTGCCATTGCTCGCATATGCAGTCGCGTTCCCGCCGATCCGCCTCGCACGTTTCACGAAGCGTGTCAGTTCGTGTGGTTTGTTCAGCTGGGCGGCATCATCTCGGAAAATCCCCTTGCCCTAAACCTCGGGCGCTTCGACCAATATATGTATCCCTTCTATGAAGCCGATGTAAAGGCTGGCCGTTTGGATCGCAAAAAGGCACAAGAGCTCGTGGAATGCCTCTGGCTTAAGCTTTCAGAGTGGGTGTGGACCATCTCCTCTAACACGGCCAATTACTTTGCCGGATATAACCAGTTTCAAAATCTAACCGTGGGTGGCAGAAAACGAGACGGAAGCGACGGCACCAATGAGTTATCTTATATTTGCCTGAAGGCCACGGAGAGCGTCAAGACCCATCAGCCGGGCTTGAGCGTACGAATTCATCCCGATTGCCCAGATGAATTCCTCATGGCCGTGGCCGAACTCGTGAGCAAGGGGTTGGGATTTCCCGCCATCCATAGCGACAGGGCAGGATATGAGATGTTGTTGCAGATGGGATACGACCCTGAAGATGCGAGGGATTGGAGCAATTGCGGTTGTGTCGTTCCCCATTTCAGAAAGACGGGAGAATGGACTTCCGCCGTTAACGTCAACTTTGGAGCAGCCTTAGAGTATGCATTAAATCAAGGGAAGAGTCGTCTGTCGGGCAAGCTTATGGGGTTACCGGAAAAACCTATAGAGGAGTTTGCCCATTTTGAGGAAGTGAAAGAAGCCTTTTTTAGACAACTTTCTAATCTAATAGAACATGCCGTGATAGGAACGGTCGTGGCCCAAAAAATTCATATGGAAATGGTCCCGCGCCCCTTTTTGTCAGCCTGCGTAGACGGATGTCTGAAAAAGGGGGCAGATCTCAGTAAGGGTGGGGCAAATTATAACACGGGGCCCGTGCTTACCGGGATCGGCCTTGGGGTAGTGGCCAATTCTCTGGCCGCGATAAAGAAACTTGTCTTTGAGGACAAAATTACATCTCTGGGAGAGCTCAACCTTGCCCTAGATAAAAATTGGGAGGGTTTCGACGAATTGCGCAAGCAGGCTATGGGCGTCCCCAAGTATGGAAATGACGATGATTATGTGGATTCTTTAGCTAGGGAAATTTCTGACTTTTATTTTAGAGAGACGCGAAAATACAAAGACGTCTTTGGTTCGCCCTTCAATACTGCCTTTATGGGCATATCAAACTACGTCCCCACAGGAAAAATTGTGGGGGCCCTTCCATGCGGCAGAAGGGCAAGGGAGCCTCTTTCGGAAGGGGTCTCTCCTTTTGCGGGAAGCGATGTGTCCACGCCCCTTGCAGTTATGCGCTCTGCTGCAAAAGTGAACCACGATCTTCATAGCGGCGGAACCCTTCTTAACCTCAGGCTTAATAAATCGTTGGTCGACACCCCAAGGGGACGCAGAAATTTAGCGGCCATGATCCAGGCATTCTTTTCCCTCGGTGCTTTTCACGTTCAGTTTAATACCGTCTCCACGGAGGTGTTGAGGAAGGCGCAGGCTCATCCGGAACAGTATCGGGATCTTCTCGTTCGAGTGGCAGGGTACAGCACCCAGTTTGTCAATCTCTCTCGAGAGATGCAGGATGCCATCATAGCCCGAACGGAGCATGGCTCCTATTAATTTTTAAGATGAAAGACAAAGAAATCTGCGTATCGCAGATACTTCATTTTACCGTGAACGATGGAGAGGGCATCCGCTCCACGGTTTTCCTGAGCGGATGTCCTTTGCGGTGCCTTTGGTGTTGCAATCCCGAGACATGGACGCCAGTTCCCAAGGAAAGCATACTGCCTTCGGGGAAGCGCGAGATGATGGGTCGTTTTATGACGGTGGAAGAAATTGTTCGAGAACTTAAGCGCTATTTTATTTTCTATAGAGCTTCAGGCGGGGGCGTTACGTGGTCTGGGGGTGAACCGTTCTTTTTTCCCGAGTCGTTGCGCCTCTTAGTAAACGCCCTTTCACGCTTCGGCATTTCCCAGGCGGTAGAGACTTCCTGCTTTTTCAATTGGGAAGAGGTGGCAGATATAGTGGCAAAGCTGGACTTTATATTTGCTGACATTAAGCATATGGACTGCCTTGAACATAAGCGGCTTACGGGAGTGGAAAACAGCGTTATTCTCGACAATATCAGGCGCATTGGCGCTACGGGGATTGAGACGGTCATCCGCGTTCCCCTTATCAAAGACGTCAACGATAGCGAGGAAAATATAAGGCGCACTGCACGGTTTGTTTACCAACACATGACATGGAAGAAAATGGAGATGCTGCCGTACCATAATCTCGGGACGTTTAAGTATAGTTTGCTTGGGCTTGAGGAGTTTCGACATGATTTCAAGGCACCCTCCAAAGAACATATACGCAGGCTTGAGGAGATCATCGCCGAAGAAGGAGTGGAGGTTGTTCGCTTTAAATAAAATATGAGGACTGCCGGAAAAATAAATATACATCATAAAGAACACTTGATGTAGCTCATTTTTGCTCAGCCCCTATTTAAACTATAGTTTATTTACGGGAGATTCAGAGATTTTTTAAGCAGCCTCATATTTATTCTAAAAACCGAAGATGGGCTAAAGCTCGACAGTCGCTGTTTGAACGTTATCGGAGAATACAGATCGCTTGCTCTGTCGTTTTGTCATCAATCCTATTATTGCTATAATAATCTAGATTATCCATCAGGTGAGTCTCAATAATTTAATAAATGAGGTTTACTGTCCATGAAAGACGTGACAGGACACTATAAAGGCTACAAAGGTGCCGCCTTTGTCTTGTTATCCGCCTTCTTGTTCGGGCTTATCCCTATCCTTGCCCTCTTTGTCTATAAAAGTCGCGTCAGCGTTATGTCCCTTCACTTTGTGCGATTCACGATCGCATCTGTTGCGCTTTGCTTCTTGCTTTATATGCAAAGAGGGAAAGCAGCTCTGCAGGTGGGCAAAAGAAATTTACTTAAGTTATTTGTTCTTGGCGGCATCATGTTTACCCTAACGAGCTTTGGCTACTTCTCAAGCATTAAATATATACCGGCCTCGGTGGCAGCCCTCATCTTTTATTCGTATCCCGCTTTGGTGTCCGTCGGATCGTCCTTTGTCAACAAGGAACGTCTTTCGAGGCCTATTATCCTATCAATAATAATTTCCTTCCTTGGTCTTGTTTTTCTTTCCGGAAAGACTGCCATTTCCGTCAGCATGAAGGGCGTCTTGCTCGCCGGCTTGGCAGCTTTATCATATACATCCTATATCCTTTACGGAAATTTCATAATCAGGGATATCCCATACCAGGTGACTGTGGCTTATGTCTGCCTGTTTTCTGCAGTGTCGTTCCTCATCCTCGGAATAGGCACACATAACTTGACCCTTCCGGGTGCTTGCTCTGCATGGATGTTGCTCTGCGTGATAGCCTTCGTCTCCCTTTTTGGCTTTCTATCCTTTTTCCTCGGGGTCATGCTGACCTCCCCGTCGATAGCTGCCATCTTAAGCATGGCAGAACCTCTCGTGACCGTCATCCTCTCGCTTTTAATCTTCAAAGAAAGCTTAAGCGTGGCCCAATGTTTCGGAGGGCTTCTCGTGCTTATCGGGTCATTTCTGGCCCTAAAAGCCTCGGCCTCGCGGTAAAGGCGTTTCTGCCAAAAGGCTTTCAATGAAGTTTCCTATCGCAAATTTCACAGGAGGATTGAAGATTTAATACCTATTGTACATAAGACCTCACAAAAAGAGGGACAAAATCTTGTCAAATTGATCAATAATATGCTAAAATCATGTCATGATAAATTGAAACCAAATAGAAGGGATGGTGAAGGGGCATGCAAATATTTCTCACGAAAGAAGAGGCCATGATTCTTAAGGAATTTTTAGATAATGCCATCTCAAACTTAAGAATGGAAATTTCCCGTACAGATAAAGAGACTTATCGCGAAACGCTAAAGCACCAAAAATCCCTTTTGATGAGCATAGTGGAAAAGCTCAATGCAGAAGAGCTGGTAAAATAGGATCATTCATTCCGTGACATGCCATCGAGTGAAATTTGTAAATGCCTCAATAAGTTTATGAAACCTTATTGTCGCGCAATTAATCAAAAGGCAGGCCGTCATTCTCGCGAAGATTGATTTAACATATTTAAAAGCATCTTAGAATTTTTGATCGCTAAGGCGCCAAAGTCGTTGTTGAAGTAGGCATATACGTCGATGCCTTTTTTAAGCAGCTCCCTCATACGTCGCACCCAAGGTTTTAATTCTTCGGCGCTGTAATCCCATTGATAAGGATTTTTGCCCAGGCCGTGAAAGCGAATGTAGCTGAATTCGGCTGTTACAGGTACTTGGTCGGGAAAGCCCTTGCGGCTTACGCCGACGAAGGCGATTTTATATTTAGACAGTATTTTTGCCGTTTCATCGACCTTCTCCCACCAGGAGACGTGTCTGAACTCAATGGCCTGTCTGAGATGAGCAGGCAGGGTATGGCAAAATCCCTCTAGAAGCCCAGTGTCAAAATGAATCGAAGGCGGAAGCTGCCAAAGGACACATGAAAGCTGGGGTAGCAGGGCAAATCGCTCAAAGAAAGTCCTTATTTCGCCCTCGCAGTCCTTAAGGCGTTGGTAATGAGTTATCCTCCTCGAGCCTTTGGCGGCGAAACGAAAGCAGGGCGGAACCTTTCTGGCCCACGAGCGAACTATATTTTCAAAGGGCAGCCTGTAAAATGACATATTTATCTCCACCGTCGGGAAATCTTTGGCGTAGTAGGAAAGCCATTCGCTTTGTTTTAAACTGCTGGGATAATAGACGTCCTTCCACGATTCGTAAGACCAACCGCTGCAGCCTATTAGGCAAACTCCTTTTTCGTCCTCCCGAGGCCAGGGATCTCTGAGGCGCCTTTTTGCCCACTGGTCGGTTCTTGCTTCGCGTTCCAGAATGAGCTTTTGCCAATCTTCCTTGGTACGTATGTCCTTAGGGATACTTTCTCTGTCATGTCCCAGTTTTAAATGAGCTATCTCATGAAGAAGCAGGAACCTGAAAAGTTCGCCCGGCGCGATGTCGCGGTTTCTCCAACGGCTGTAGTAATCTTCGGGATCGAAGCTTTGAAGCATCTCCACCCAAGCTTCGCCGTCTGAAGTAATGGTGACCCGCGCGAACATATCGGCGCCAAGGTATTCCCTAAAGATGAGCTTTACTCCCCAGCTATGAGCAAGTTCTTCAAGCCAGGCCCTTTCACTCGAATCCAGCCTTAGCATGCTTTTCTCTCGCCTGCCGTATCGCTTAAAGACATTTACGATCGCTCCCGTCGGCACAGGTTTTGTTCATTAATTATATTACCACCCTTCTGTCGGTCACAAGGTGTCGCTATAATATATTATTAGCATAAAAGGCTGGTCAGCTGTAATTACGTCGACGAGATAATATTGTAGGTACCCGGTTACAGCTAGCTGAGAAGATACGCATTTGTCACATATTTACAACATGATAACAAATTTCGCAATTTGTAATGATGTATAATACACTACGAATCGCAAATGTTCATACATGTATTATAGGAGGATATGTCAACTTGAAAACCTTTTATCGTTCGGTATTTATTTCCGATACGCACCTGGGAAGCAGGTGGTGTCAGGCGCAAAAATTGGTTTCCTTTCTTAAAAATGTTAGGTGCGAGCGCCTTTACCTAGTTGGCGACCTTCTCGAAAGCAAAAAAGCAATGAAGACGTCTTCCTGGTCACGCTCTCAAATCGAGGTTTTCAATCAAATACACTTGAAATCGCTTGAGGGACGTGTAGTTTACGTCCCAGGTAATCACGATTACTGCATGAGGGATTTCATAGGGCGTCAATTTGGCAACCTGGAGGTTCAGCCTCATGCAGTTCATAGGACCGCGGATGGCAAGCGCATGCTGGTCCTTCATGGCGACCAATTCGATAAAGCCGTGAGCTTAAGCCCCTGGGTTACCAGGCTGGGAGATTTGGCTTACAACGGAGCGCTTTGGCTTAATTTATGGGTAAATAAATTGCGCCATTGGCTTGGGATGAGCTATTGGCCAATCTCGCAGTTTTTGAAACACGAGGTAAAGACCTTCATACAGATGCTTTCGGCATTCGAAAAGCTGTTACAGAGGGAAGCTAAAAGGCACATCTGTGACGGCGTGATTTGCGGTCATATCCATAGACCGGCCATCAACCATATGGGCGATGTTCTCTATGTAAATTGTGGTGACTGGGTAGAGAGCTGCTCTGCAGTAGTCGAACATGAAGACGGCAGCTTTGAGATCTTATATCGACGCGACGTCAAAAAGCCCGCATTTGAAGCAAAAGCTCCATTTAAAGTGACATATCCTGCCTTCAGCGAGCCTATCCCGCTGGGCCTCGTGTCCATGCTCGCAGAATAAGTGCATGCTAGAATGTCTTGATTGACATCTAATGGTCCCCTCTTTATAATTGACTGCAAAATAAACCTAGGGTTAATTTTATTCTTTGTTGAAACCTTTGTTAATGATCTCTTAGGAGGATATGTGCGCTATGCGAAGGAAGGGTTGCGGCAGAGGTAGGGAGGGAGAAGTGTAAGGTGACCATCAAAAGCATACTTGTCTTGGGCTCTGGCCCCATAAAGATAGGCCAGGCTGCAGAGTTCGACTATGCGGGAAGCCAGGCCTGCAAGGCACTTCACGAGGAAGGTTACCGCGTGATACTGCTCAACAGCAACCCCGCTACAATACAAACCGATACGGCGATGGCCGACATCGTTTACATAAAACCACTTACGGCCAAAACCGTAGAGGCCATAGTCAAAGAGCATCACCCCAAAGGAGTCATAGCAACATTGGGCGGGCAAACCGCCCTTAATTTATGCGTGGAGTGCGAAGAGAAGGGTATATGGCGTGAATTTGGCGTCAAGGTCCTGGGCACCCCGACATCTGCTATAAAGACCGCTGAGGGGCGCGAGAGCTTTAAGGAGCTCATGAAAAAAATCGGCCAGCCCGTTCCTGCAAGTGTTTCCGCATCTTCCGTAGATGAAGCGTTGGGGTTTGCCGGCAGCAATCGATATCCATTGATAATCCGGCCAGATTATACCTTGGGCGGCACCGGCGGAGGTGTGGCAAAAAAAGAGGAAGAGCTGAAAATCAAGGCAAAGGAAGGCCTTGAGGCTTCACCAGTCCATAAAATTCTGGTGGAGGAGTACCTGTCGGGGTGGAGGGAGTTCGAGTTCGAGGTCATGAGGGATAGCGCCGGAAATGCCCTATGTGTCTGCGGCATGGAAAACGTCGATCCCATGGGAATTCACACGGGAGACAGCATCGTCGTCTCTCCCATCGTGACACTTTCAGACTTCCAACGAAACCGCTTGCGCTCTGCCGCTTTGGCGATAGTTGAGGCTTTGGACGTACGCGGTGCCTGCAACGTGCAGTTTGCCCTTTCACCCGACGGCGATTCCTATTACGTCATAGAGGTAAACCCCCGCGCCAGCAGGTCAAGCGCCCTGGCAAGCAAGGCCACGGGATACCCCATAGCGAGGATAGCTGCAAAGATTGCCGTGGGCAAAGGCCTGGCGGAACTTCCAAACCCCATCACGGGAAAGGGCAACGCCTTGTCGGAGCCCAAGCTTGATTATATCGTAGTCAAGTACCCCCGCTGGCCCTTTGAAAAGTTTCCAACCGCCAATATACAACTTGGGACGCAGATGAAGTCCACCGGTGAGGTCATGGCAATAGGAAGTTCCTTTATACATGCCCTTCTTAAGGCCTTCCGTTCATTGGATGCACCTTCGCCCCTCACCGACAAATGCTTTAAAAAGGCCACGAAAGACGAGCTGTGGCAGCACTGCACACTTCCCACCCACAGGCGCATGGGCGCTATCCTGGAACTTTTAAGGCGGGGCAAAAAGGCAGAGGAAATTTCGGGCGCTACGGCAATACATCCCTATTTTATAAAACAGCTTCAACAGATCATCTCGATAGAAAAAAGGCTAAAAACCGGACTTACCCGAGATGTCTTGACAGAAGCCAAAGGTGCGGGATTTAGCGACGAGGATATCGCCTGCATCTGCGAAAAACCGACCGGAGAAATAGCGGGCCTGCGCCAGGGCTACAACATCGAGATAAAGCACAGAAAGGTGGGAGGAGAGGCCTCCCTATCGGGATATTTCTATGGCGTTTACGAAGATGATGTCCCTCCAGTCGCTTCTCCGGCGAAAGCTCGTTCAATCATCGTTTTAGGTTCAGGCCCCATTAGGATAGCCCAAGGGGTTGAGTTTGATTATTGCTGCGTAAAGGCCGTTGAAAGCCTGCGGCGCAGGGGCTTTAGGGCCGTAATGGCAAATAATAACCCCGAGACGGTCAGCACCGATCACGATATTTCGGACGCCCTCTACTTTGAGCCCCTTCACGTCGAAGACGTTAGGGCCATTCTGAAGCGCGAAAGGGCCGAAGGGTTTTTCTGCTCCTTCGGAGGACAGACGTCGCTGAAGTTGGGCCTTTCCTTGGCCGAAGAAGGCTATAACATGTTTGGCACCGGCGCCTCGGCGATCGTGGAGGCCGAGGATAGGGGGCGTTTTTGCGATATACTGCACAAGCTTGACATACCCTATCCCCCTGGAGAGGCTGCGAGGGATTTGAAGGAGGCCGTGGATATCGCCGAAGGGTTGGGCTTTCCGGTGATGATAAGGCCAAGTTTCGTCATAGGCGGAGTCGATATGCAGGTGGTTTACGAAATGGATGACTTTAGAAGGCTTGCCTCCCTTGCCTTTTCCCATGCCCCCGGCGTCGCCCTTTTGATCGATCGTTTCCTTCAGGGCAAGGAGTTCGAGGCCGACGCCGTCTGCGACGGAAAGGACGTGCTGATCCCAGGCATCTTCGAACACTTGGACCCAGCCGGTGTGCATTCCGGCGATTCCATAGCCCTTTTTCCTGATTTTTCCCTTTTGCCGCAGGAAAAAGGCGAAGTGCTTCATATAGTTTCAGCCCTTTCTGAAGCATTAAGCGTCAAGGGGCTCTTTAACGTACAATTCGTCCGCCACGACGGCAAGCTTTTCGTAATAGAGGCAAACCCGCGTGCCAGCCGAACAGTTCCCATAGCAAGCAAACTGACGGAAATTCCCATGGTAGATCTGGCCGTCGGCGTTGCTTTGGGAGAAAGCCTTAAAGACGCTGGTTACGGGCTTGGCATTTTGGATTACAAAGGCCCGCTGGGGGTAAAGGTCCCGGTCTTTTCCACTGAGAAGCTCCCAGGAGCAGACAGCAGGCTCGGTCCGCAGATGCAGTCGACGGGAGAGTCTTTAGGCGTTGGGGAGACCTTTGCCGAGGCTTTAAGGGAAGCCCTGCAGGGCGCAGGATGGAAGATACCGGAGAAGGGCAACATCCTTTTCAGCGTCAGAGATGACCAAAAGTCCTTACTTGCTCCTGTAGCCTCGATATTTTACAATCTCGGATGGGGAATTTACGCTACACCAGGTACGGCAGCGGTGCTAAAGAAATGGGGGTTGCCCTCAAGAGAGGTACCTAAGGGAGCGGAGCTTATCTGGGCCATTCGTTCTAACATGTTCGACGTCATAGTAAACATCCCCTCCCTCCGGGCAAATACGCTGAAGGACGGCTATGCCATGAGAAGGGCGGCCATTGAATCTCAAGTGCTTTGCCTTCATACGCTGGAAGCAGCTCAGGCCGTAGGCTCATCGCTTACGAGCAGAAACCATACTTAACCTAATATATGCCGATAGATTATCGTCAGTCACATAGGCGCGATATCTTCTCGTATAAACAGCTGTATTCGTAGGTCATCTTCTTTAAAGCCAAGGCGGGAAAGATATCGCGCAGCGGTATGTCCTTATCGGCAGTGCCCTCCGTCTTCCAGTCAACGACGATGATCTTGTCTCCCTTGGACTTGCTTTGGCGCACCAAAAAGTTTGCCGGGTTAGCCCAGTCGTAGATCACCAGTTTGTGGCTTACTAGAAAATCGTAAAGTTCCCTTAAAAGTTCAAGGGCATGCCTTGCCTTGTCCGGGTTTTCTTTGACGAAAACGTCGATCGGTTTAGAAAACGAACCGTCCTCATTGCAGACGCGCTCGACCACCAGCCCCGGCCCCAGGTTTGTCATCGCTATGCCAAAACATCTTGGAGCGTGCTCGTAAAAAGCTTCTCCCATTCTGAGTGCCGTAGAACGGTATACCCTTGCCTCTTCGCGGTTTGACCAAAAATCAATGAGCCAGGGCATTAAAATCCTCTCCAAGCGCTTCCTTGGAGAAACGCGATAGCCTTCTTTCCAGAGCCTATCGATTTTGATGCAAAGGCGGGGATCCCTGGGATGAACGAAGGTGTCCCTCTTGCTTCCGCTGTGAATTAAAAGGTCAGAGCTTAAGCGTATGATCTCTTTTGGAAAAAAGCGCGGTTGCAGGGGCTTTCTTTTAAAAAGAAACGGCAAAAGATCGGCAAAAAAGTACTTATAGCTATCCTTGGGGAGAAAGGCGTTCATCCAGAGCCTTAGCGCCCTTTTATAGATCTTTTTGGCCTTTCCATGCTGTCCTTTTGCTTCGTAAAGTTTAGCCAAGACATCCAATATCTCAACTAAATCCGGATGACTTTCACCTAGATCTCTTTCTGCGTCAATTAAGGCTTCTTCTACCCTCTGTAAGGCATCATCGTAATCGTTATTTTGGATGGATTCGCCTAGGTCAATGACTTCACCAGAGTACATCAGCAATTCTCCTCATAAAAATATCGCTAAACCTCGCGTAGACGTGAAATTCTATTTTAAAATAATAGCATCAAAATGGATGAGCTGGAAGGTTATCGAATTTAAAGGTTCTTGACTTGAAGTCAACTTCAAGTGCTATGTTAGTATTCATATTTTTAAGGGGGGTGTATTAATTATGGTTAAAAAAGTTCTAGTAGCCTACTTCTCACATTCGGGCAGCACTCGCGAGGTAGCAAGACAGATCGGTGAACTTACCGGTGGAGATGTATTTGAAGTAGCAACGGCGAACCCTTACCCAGGTGATTATAATAAAGTTTTAGAGATGGCCAGAAGAGAGCTGAGTGAGGGCAAAATGCCCGAATTAAAGGCCAGAGTCGAGAATATAGCTTCATATGACATTGTATTTATTGGCTATCCTATTTGGTGTGGAACGATTCCCATGGCTGTGGCAAAGTTTTTATCCGAATGCGATCTTTCTGGAAAGACGATAGTTCCATTTTGTACACATGGAGGAGGTGGAGCGGGGCGAAGCTTTTCCGACGTGAAAAAATTATGTCCTGGTTCCGTTGTGCTCGAAGGATTATCTCTGAAGGGAAGCGAGGTCAAAAATGCAACACCCAGGATATCTGAATGGCTGCATAAAATCGGCATAGAATAAAAGAATTAAAATAAATCTGTTTAAAAGCTCAAACAATGAGAGCAGGAGGAAGATGTGTATGAAAAAACTAGGCTTTGGACTAATGAGGCTGCCTTTAAGGGACCCGAATGATCAGGAAAGCATTGACTTGGAAGAATTAAAAAGGATGGTCGATCACTTCCTAAAGAGGGGTTTTACTTATTTCGATACGGCCTACCCTTACCATCAGGGAAAAAGTGAAGTAGCGATAAGGAAAGTATTGGTTGAAAGGTATCCCAGGGACAGCTTCACTTTAACCGACAAACTGCCCACCTGGATTGCCGCTAAATACGAGGATTACGAGGCTATTTTTGAGGAGCAGCTCGAAAGGTGCGGTGTAACATATTTCGATTACTATCTCCTTCACAGCCTGGACGTAAAACGCTATGCCGAGACTTCGGAGCTTGGCGGGTTTGAATTCGTAAAAAAGCTTAAAGAGCAGGGCAAGATCAGGCACATCGGCATCTCCTTTCACGATAAGGCTACCCTGCTGGGCCAGATACTAATGGAGCATCCCGAGATAGAATACGTGCAGCTTCAGATAAACTATCTGGATTGGGATAGCGAACTCATACAGTCGGGCAAATGTTATGAGGTGGCAACCAGGCACAAAAAGCCCGTTATAGTGATGGAGCCCGTCAAGGGGGGATATCTTGTCAACGTGCCTGCCGAGGTGGTTAAGCTGTTTAAGGGCTACCATCCCGACCTAAGCGTCGCCTCTTGGGCAATACGGTTTGCCGCTTCCCTAGAAAACGTCTTCATGGTGCTAAGCGGCATGAGCAGCTTTGAGCAAATGGTAGACAACGTAAGCGTCATGGAAAACTTCGTACCCTTGAACGATGATGAAAAAAGGATCATAAAAGAGGCCGTAGAGATAATAAGAAAGAACGTCGTCATACCCTGCACGGCCTGCAGGTATTGCGTCGACGGCTGTCCCAGGCATATAGCGATACCGGAGTACTTTGCCCTTTATAATGACCGTAAAAATTTCGGCCCTACGCCCGTGCAAGTGCTTTATTACAATATGCTGGCCAAGGAACATGGCAAGGCATCTGATTGCATAGCATGCGGTCAATGCGAGGAACACTGCCCTCAACACATAAAGATCATCGATGCCCTAAAAGACGTTTCCAAGGAACTTGAGGCGGAAGATTGACAATCTTAACATAGCGGTGTTCACGTAACACCGCTATTATTGACATTTACATTTATAAATTTTGCTTTATCAAGCAATTTCAACAAATAATTGGTTATCCTGTCCCGAAAAGCTCGGGTTTAAGTTTTTTTAGGAAATAAAGCGATACCAAAAAGGCGAAACCCGAAGAGACCGGCTGGCACCACCAGATGCCGTTAATCCCGAAGATGCTGTTTAAAAGCACTGCCAACGGGTAACGGACTAAGATGTTTCTGATTACCTGGGTGAATAAATTGTAGTGGGTATGGCCTGCCCCTTGAAACAGGCCTCCTATGACGATGGTCAGGGCAATTACTGGGTATGCGGTCGTCGAGGCTCGAATGGAAGCGGTGGAGTAAGCTAAAGTGAGCGCCTCAGGCTTGAAAACCGCAAGAAAAACGTAGGGGAAAAGGTATAATACAATACCCACGGCAGACATCAGGATAAAGGACCACTTGGCTGTGAATATAAAGCCCTCCTTTACCCTGTCGTATGCACCTCTGCCCAGGTTGTAGGCCACAAAGGGAACTAAGGCTGTATTAAATCCAAAGACGAACAAAAAGGCTATGTCCTCTATTCGGTTGCCAAGCGTCCATCCGCTTATGGCAGCCTCTCCGTACTTGGCAAGCATCCTGTTTAGCAGCGCAGCCCCCACGGAAAAGCTTATCTGAGAAAGCGAAAGCGGAAGTCCTATTGTAATTACGCTGCGCCATGTGGGAATGGTGTTTCTTGTGATATTAAACTTGGGTTTTATCTGGCTGTACTGCCTCAATTTGGCTACGGAATAAATCAGCGTCAACGACCTTCCGATCAACGTGGCAAGCGAAGCCCCTCCTATCGCCATCCCGAACGTGAACATGAGCAGGGGATCTAAAATAATATTGGCGAGATTTCCTATGAGCAGGGCGTACATCGGTACCGTGGCATTGCCCTGGCTCCTGTAAACTGCGTCCAACACCAACGTCCAGGCGGCCACCGGAAACGACCAGACCTGCCAAAATAGGTACTTATCTATATGGACCAGAGCCTCGGGACTTGCCCCCATATATGAAAAAAACAAGGTCTTTACGCTGGGGACAAGCAGGGCACAGGGAAGAAGGGAGAGCAAAAACACCAGCGAAAGAGTTGCATTGGCGAGATAGCGGCCTCTGTGAAGCCTCCCCATCCCCAGATTTCTGCTTATCAGGGTAGTCGCTCCAATGGTACAGCCACTCATGAGGGCATACTCGACGAAGATGACGGGAAGCATCAGTGACATCCCTGCCAAGGGAACTGTCCCTAGCCAGGCGATGAACATGGTATCGACTATGTGAAAGACCGTATGAGCAAACATTGTGATAACAGAGGGTATAGCCAGGCTCCAGAGCACCTTTGAAACGGGGTCGTGGCCCATATCTACTGTCTTTGTCATCTTCATATTTTTATTCTCCTAGGCGGTGCTCCAGGATGGCGTCGAGTATCCTCGCGAGCATCGCTGTGTCGCGCGGATCGAGCTTTCGTCCTTTGTACCAAATTTCCGTCCCTTCATCCGATAACAGGTCGTCGAGATAGACCTTGGATTGTTTTCTTTGTGCCTCATCAAGCAACGAAGAAAGGTCAGTACCCAAAGCATCGGCCAGCTTTCTCATCAATTCAAGTGAGCCTGTTCTTTTGTTGCTCTCCAATGCCTGTATGTAGCCGGGACTCACCCCGACCATCGTGGCAAGCTCACGTTGCGTCAAACCACGTAAATGCCTCAGCCTTTTTATCCTCACGCCCAAACTCATCCATATTCGCTCCTCGTAGTATATATGCCTTTATAATAGCATCAACGGTATGCCTCATGCCAAGGTGCATGATGTTGTATGCAACGACAAATTTTACACGCCCTGTCAGCCTTGACTAATTGCCGTATATTGCTCATAATTATTTTAAGCTAAAAAAGATAGGTGATGCTAATGTCAGGCTTAACGCCAAGAAAAGAAGATTATTTAAAGACAATATTTAAGCTTAGCGAAAGAAACAAGGCCGTTCGCGTCAAAGATATCGCGCAAGTAATGGGAGTAAGGGCACCAACCGTAGTTGGCATCATCGCCATGTTAAAAGAAGATGGCTACGTCAATCAAGAACCTTACGGCTACCTCGAGCTGACGGATATGGGCAGGGAGAAGGCCAAGGCTTTAATCCAAAGGGAGCAGCTCATAAACAGATTCTTTGAATACGTACTTGAACTTCCCAGCAAGGAAGCCAAGGAGAACGCATGCGCCATCGAACATTACATATCGCCCAGCTGCCTTGATCGCTTCGTAGCCTTTATCGAGTTTCTGCACACATGCCCTTACGACAAACCCAAGTTTTTGGAACACTTCAGACAGTTCGTGAGCACAGGCAATGGCTCTGCATGTGTGACCTGTTGTTCCTGTGATATGTATAAAAAAGACGAGGGCTCGAATTAGCCTCCTTTCCCAGGTGTAATCCCCTTTTGTTTTCATTTTGCAGTCATGTGTATTATACTAATGTCGAACATTGCCCAAGGAAAGGAGATCGGTTTTTGCGAAAATTTCTTCCCTTAATTGTGATCATGTCGTTCATCTTCGTCAGCGCTGGTTTTTTTAGCATCAAGGCATCGACACAGGACGTAGATAATTTGTTTGCCGCAAAGCAATGGAAGGCCCTGGACGAATACTTCAAGACGCACGGCAATTCCCTTTCACCCAGAGAGTTATCGGTTTACGCCAATGCACTGTGGTTTCAAAACAGGTACGATGAAGCCCTGCAAATTCTGCTCAAGATACAGGATAAATTCCCTCCCTCCGTAAAGCCCTACGGCGAATTTTACACGGCGTTAGCCTTCGAACGGACCAACAAAAAAGAGGAAGCAAGGTCGTTGCTTTACAAGCTGTGGCCCGTGTCTCCTCAGTTGCTTCGTTTCTACGTGTCCTACGGGCTGTTTAGGACCGAAGCAGGTGAAGAAAGGGAAAAGTGGGCAAGGGCCATGCTGTCATCTGCCATGGACGACAGCCAAAAGCTTCAGGCCCTTACTGCTTTGTTCTCTTTAAATTCTGCAGGCATAGATGAAGCATGCACGCTGCTCGACATAAAGCCCCTACATCAGGATGCCTTGAAGCTGCTAAAAAACCTTCCCCTTGACAGCGATCCTCGCATACCCTTCTACTTGGGGTATGCGGCCTTTTTAAACGGAAACTACAGGGAAGCCGACGCGCTACTCAAGAAAATCAGCCAAAACTCGCCTCACTGGCAGAAGGCTTACTACTACAGGGCTTATTCAAATTACAAGCTTAAAAACTACGACACGGCGGCCATGCTTTGGGGAAAGCTCGCGTCGGATAACACCAGCTTTTCCGTTTCCTCCGTCGGTAGGCTTGCCACCTTGGCCGATAATGGCAACGTGCTGGCGTTGGACATCTTGAAGGAAGTGGCTGGTTCAAAGAGCAAATCGGCTAGAGCGGCACTTTATTATTTGATGCGTTACTATGAAAATATAGGCGACAGCGCAACGGCTCAAGCCCTGTCCGCACGCATCCTGTCCGAAGAAAACGACATTTATTCTACGAAGATCCTGTGGCAAATGGGGTGGAAGGCCTGGAAGCAAAAGGATGCACCGCAAGCGGCTGAATATTTTATGCGCGCAGCCACCGGCGTCGAAGATGATCTGTGGGCCTCAAGGACCCTTTATTGGGCATCCCGAGCTTACGATCAAGCAGGTGATACAAAGCAGGCCGAGGCCTTGAAAAACAAGCTAAAGATAAATTATCCCCTTACATATTACGGCTTACTTGTAAATGATCTGGGCGGTAAAATACAGGGCGATCTCCCCAAGGCTTTCAAGAGCAAGCCAAGCCAAATGGAGGAATGGGGCTTCGTGTTTTGGGAAAGCAGGATATTGTCCCAAAGGCCCGATCCTTCCTCTCGCTATAGGGCATCGCAACTTCTCAGGTGGCTTGGGAACTATGACATGGCCTACAATGTCGCCAGGCCACTTGAATCGTATATCAAGGGGGACAAATCCATATCGGGAAAGCTTTTGGAGACCTTATACCCTAGGCCCTACGAGCCCGAGGTTCGCCGCTCGTGCAAGGAGTTTGACGTCGATCCCCATGTGGTGTGGGCAATAATGAGACAGGAAAGCGCCTTTAATTCCAACGCGACAAGCTGGGTAGGGGCAAGCGGATTGATGCAGCTCATGCCTGCGACGGCCAAAGACGAGGCAAATAAGTTAAAGCTTAAGAATTTCGACCTATATTCCCCCGAGACCAACATACGACTGGGCGTCGCTCACTTTTCATGGCTTTTGGGGAGACTAAAGAGGCTGCCTCTTGCGCTTGCTGCTTATAACGCCGGAATTGGGAATGTATCGCGGTGGTTGCCCAACGAAGACAACTTTGACATTACGGAATGGATCGAAGAGATACCTTTCAATGAAACCCTGACTTACGTGCGAAAGGTCCTGGCCAACTACAAGGTCTACAACGCTTTATACGGCGACAAAATATGAAGAGGAGTTGTGGAAGGATGAGCTGTGATCGGCATTACACCAGTGAAGTTCAGAAGGTATGGGAAACGTTAAAAAGCTTGGGGTATGGCGGTCAAATATTGGTTAGCGATCAGACGATATTTACGGTCGAAGATGCTTCTAAGGCCATTGGAGTCCCCGAGGAACAGATACTTAAAAGCCTTATCTTCTTGGTGGACGACGAGCCGGTGTTGGTGCTCATGAGCGGATCCAACAAGGTCGACATAAAAAAGGTTAAAAAGGCCTTGGGGGCACGAAAGGTCAAGATGGCTGGTCCGGAGTACATCGAGGAAAACTTCGGCTATAAGGTCGGAGGCGTGCCTCCTGTTGGTTACGATACTAAGATGAGAGCATTGATCGACGAAGATGTCCGAAAGTACGAAATCCTCTGGGCTGCTGCCGGCAACGATCATGCCTTCTTTCCCGTATCGCCGGATGAACTTGTAGCGCTTACGGGCGGTTTAGTCTGCGACCTCAAAAAGCAGTAAGCTGCGTTGGATCCTAAAGCCAAGGTCTTAAAATTCCTCCGAAACTTGAGAAATCATGAAATATACGGAGAAAGACGCCATAAAATATGGTATTATTGTTAGCAGGTTAGATTAGTTGCCGCCAAATTTCATTGAAATTATTTGAACTAAACGGCTTTTTTGGTACAATGAAATCGAAGGTCAAGAAAGATCAAAAATGAGGAGGTGACCTGTCATGAGGAGGTCTGATTTACCCGAAAGAAGAGAGCGTGGGCCTTGGTGGAATCCCTGGTGGATGGGCATAGATAAATTACAGGAGGAGATAAGCAGAGTGTTTGACGAATTTTCCAACAGATTTATGCCGCCCGTGTTGGGTGGAGGCGCAATTTCGGTTGACGTGTATCGCAAAGACGGAAACGTCATAGTGGAAGCCGAGCTGCCCGGCTTGGATCCTAAGGACGTAGATATCAAAGTCTACGAGGATAAGGTGATCTTGAGAGCAGAAAAGGGCGCAAGCCGCGAGGTAGAATCCGAGGAAGTCATTAGGTCCGAGCGCTACTACGGGAAGATATCCAGGATCATCTCGCTTCCCGTGGAGGTAATACCCGAAAAGGCAAAGGCCAAATTCAAAAACGGGCTTCTGACGATCATCATACCTGAAAAGGAACCTGAAGAGGAAGGCGGCTATCGCATTAACATCGAGATGGAAGATTAAAAATTGAATATTTAGTATTTAGTTAGATAGATAAAAGATTAACCTTCGCCCTCCTTGCTTCGATATAGAGGGCGAAGGTTAATCTTTTATGATTAGCCAGAAGCAGTTAAGGTTACATCAAACTTTTGTTAATCGTAATAATCGGGTGCATGCTTGATCTTGTTCCATGTTTCAAAGTCATGTCCGAGTATGACGGTAGCGTTTAATTTATCTCTTGCTTCGCGCATCTTCATGATGGAACGTATTGCCTCGTCCGGGCTCCAAACTATTCCGGGCAGGACAAGTTCATCTATGTTTTCCTTCATGTAGCAGCTATCGCCGGTCAAGATAAAATAACCACTGTTTTGAAGCTTAACCACCATAGATTGATGTCCCTGAGAGTGGCCTGCTGTAAGCCAAAGCTGTATCGTCCCATCTCCGAAAAGATCAACGTCTCCTTCTATAGTCTGATAATTCAAGGGATGGTCAAAATCAGCTCTAAGGTAAGCAAATTTCTGATAAACTTCTGGCCAATAGGCTATACGTATCTCCGTCTTTTGGACGATAAATGTCGAATCTGGGAAATCTGCGTTGTTACCAGCATGGTCGAAATGAAGATGAGAGTTGACTACGTACTTTATATCTTTCGGCTTTATCCCGAGTTTATCCAGTTGACTTACGATATCTTCTCCCTTTTTCATAATAGGAGTGCTCATTCTTATTATCGGGCCAATCCTTTTCACAGGATCGGGGTTATCAATTAACTCCTTGCTCATACCGGTGTCAAACAATATCAATCCCTTCGGATGTTCGATCAAAAAACAAGGGACTGGAACGGTCACGATCTGCCCTATACCTCTACCTGCAGTGAGGTAGCTCTTATCCATTGCCACCGACCCTACATATATCGGATATAGCTTAATCTTAGACATGATTTTTCCTCCTTATTAATTAATGATTTAAGGAGTATACATAGGTTCGATGCCCATCTTTTTCATCGTGTCGATATAATCTCTCACCATATCCTCAAGTGTATAGCGAGGCTCGTATCCCAATTCTTCCCTTGCCCTAGAGATATCAAAAATGCAATAGTAAGGGACTCCAGCGCTCATGTAATCCAACCCTGGGCCAATCTCAATCTGAGAGTTGGGATATATCTTTTTTATTACATTGGCTAAGTCAACTAACGTATATCCTTTTCCCGAACCGATATTAAACACCCTATGTTTCAAGTTCTTTGCCTTTAAGCCTAATACAATAGCATGAGCAATGTCTTTTACATAGACCATGTCGTCTTTTTCATCCGCCCCATGGGGTATCTTGGTGGGTTTACCAAGCATGGCATTCTCGATCAATTTGCTATGTATCGACATCGGCCCGTGACGTGTCAATTTTCCAGGTCCTATGATGGAAGCAAAGCGAAATGCTACGTAATCCAAGCCGTAATTTTCGTTGTAAACGTTGCACATCCCTTCGCTTGCCACTTTCGCGACATCATATACTTTAACAGGATACCTGGGGTAATCCTCATTTACAGGTTCGTATGTGGGATAAGCGGCTTTGCCTGTTATAGCTCCATATGCTGCCTTAGAACTAGTATAAACTACCCGCTCTATGTCCATGATTCGAGCTGCCTCTAATACGAGTACGGTACCCAAAGCGTTTACATGAAATCCGTACAGCGGATTTGCCTGTGCTTGTGCTGGCATCAGGGCTGCCAAATGGATGATATGAGTGATCTTATTTTCTTTTATCGTTCGTAAAAATGCGGCGAAATCCAAGATATCTCCTTTTACTAACTGCACTTTATCGACGATATCCTTGATCATCGCCGTATCGATGGCGTAATCGTAGATGACGGGGTTTATGCCTTCGTTAACCAGCTCTCTTACAACCCAGGAACCGTTCACACCAGTCCCACCTGTTATAAGTACCTGCATTGCTACCCCCTCCTTGTAATTGCACTTCTTTGTAAATAATAATAGCACTATTTAAATATCATGACAAATAATTATTTCAGTTTGGATATATTTGAATATATTTCGCTTTATTATTAATACTAGGCGTTTAGCATCGTGGTATTTTATAATAAAAGATGAGCTAAACGGTAAAATATAAACAGACGAAAGCATTTCCGGATTTGGAGAGGGAGCATCGGCTTTACTTATAGCGGAAGACGTCTCAGGGGAATTAAAGAGGGCATTAAGATTTTGGGAAATGCAATTATTGGCATGGACCCTATGGATATAGAAAAGGTCTATTGGCTATGAACAAATCTTTAATGCGCAACCCAGCAGCCAAAGCAGCTATTGATATTGCAGTACATGATTTAATTGGCAAGATCACAAACCAGCCATTATATAAATTGTTAGGTGGCTATATATTGTATACATCACATTGGTCACAGCGCAGGGTGCCGTTGGCGGTCCTTCCAGTGCCATGGCGCTTCCCATTGCAGCTCAGTGGCCAGCCTTAGCGGTTACAGGCCTTGTTTGTGGATTGATAGGTTATGCTGTAGGTAACTATTTAGGTATAGCAGGAGCTTATATAGTGTTTAAACTTATCTCTTAGAGATAATATCTAGATATAATTTAAGATAAAGGCAACGTCTTGACACCTACTAGGACGTTGCCTTTAAGATCCCCCTTAAGATCATTAAACTAGCTATTCAACTTATCCTTATAGGCTAAATAGTAAAACACGGCCACAAATAAAACTCCCCCTACGATATTTCCCAAAGTGACGGGGATGATATTGCTCATAAATCCCTTTAAGGACAATACGTTTAAGGCTTGATCGGTTAAACCGGCTTGAGCGATCAGCGCCTCGTTATGTCGAAGCAGGATGCCGATCGTCATGAAATACATGTTTGCGATGCTGTGCTCGAACCCCGAGGCCACGAAGGCCATTATGGGGAAAAATATCGAAAATATTTTGCTCGCTACATCTTCTGCCGCCATGGACATCCACACTGCCAACACCACGAGCCAGTTGCACAGTATTCCCCTAAAAAGGGCAGGACCAAACGCTAAGGTCATCTTATTCGAGGCGATCTTCAAGGCATTTGCCCCCACAAGCTCGCTTGCCAGCCCTGAATAAAAGATTAAGTAGGCAAGAAGGATCGAGCCGATGAGGTTGGAAAAATATACAAAGATCCAATTTTTTGCCACCGCACCAGGCGTGACGCACCCTTTCATGATTCCTATCGGTATAAGGCAATTGCCCGTAAAGAGCTCGCCCCCGGCTATGACTACAAGCATTAACCCGACCGTAAAAGATGCACCGCCCAGCAACTTAGACAGACCCATCCCTGCATATTTGCTTAAGTCCTGCGTTACGACGGTATAAAGAAATCCGCCAAAGCCTATATAGGCACCTGCTAAAATTCCAAGCAAAAGCATTTGGTAGAACTTTAAGCTGCACTTTGCCACTGCTACGGAACAGGCACTGTTTGTTACCTCAGCCGGCGACTTGAAGCTCATGGAAAATCCCCCTTTATTCGAAATTTCTTGCTTTAAAATTTATAGCATCTCTAAAGGGCATTGTCGATCCTGCCTCGGAAAGGCTGTATAATCATTGGGCGATTCGTTTTGGGAGGGATATCGTTAGGATGGTTAGCGACAAGTTGCTATGCTGGCAGATCGTGTTCATTACGTCGCTGGTGATCTCAAACGTGGTATCGGGCAAGCTTGTGTTGCTCTTTGACGTCTTTTTGGTCCCATCGGCAGTTATAGCTTACTCCATAACATTTCTGTCGACGGATATCATTAACGAGCTGTACGGGCAAAAGGAAGCTCAAAAGACAGTAAGGTACGGACTGATGGCTCAGATATTGGCGTGCATCTTGATATATATTGCGATGATCTTGCCCGTGGCTCCTTTCATGCCGGACATGCAAAAGGCCTTCGAGGCATTGCTGGGCCAAAACATAAGGTTTGTCATTGCCAGTCTGACTGCTTACTACATCTCGCAGACCAACGACATATATTCGTTTAACTGGCTCAAGAAACTAACGGGGAAAAAATATAAGTGGATCAGAAACAGCGTATCGACTGTATTGTCTCAAATATTGGATACTGCCATTTTCATAACCATATCCTTTTATGGAGTGGTTCCCAATATATGGCAGATGATAGTGTCGCAATACACCGTAAAGGTGATAATCACGATCATTGACATTCCGTTCTTTTATTATTTTACACGAGAAAAGGGGAGATGATGTTTTGGAGAAGGAATTTAAGGCACTAGGTAAACCCATAAGGACGCCGCTAAGGGAGCTTGATACTTTCCCTAAACCACCGGACGTCGATATGGTCGTCATGGAAAGCGACGAGGTCACAAGCTTGTGTCCCATTACAGGGCAACCTGACTTTGAGACAGTGATAATAGAATACAAGCCAGACAAGCTCTGCATAGAAAGTAAAAGCCTGAAGTTATATTTTTGGAGCTTCAGGGAAGAAGGCCACTTCTGCGAGGCCTTGGCCTCCAAGATCTTACACGATGTGCAAAAGGCATGTAGCCCCCTGTGGTGCAAGGTAACGGTTATCCAAAAACCTCGTGGCGGCATAAAGATAAAAGCCGAGGCCGTGGCAGGTGAAATGCCCAGGCAGTGCTGAAAGGAGTTACAATCATAACAACCTTAATATGATTACCCTGTTAGGTCAATTAATCCTGCTCTGCTGTGATCGTGAGCTTTGGTCCTTTTAACTCTAAACCCAATTGCCGTGCAAGCCTTTCAGCTTTAAGGTTAACACGGCAATTGGGTTCTTATAAAATTGCCGCAGGATGTGAGGATGATGAGGAAGGTTAAGGCACTACATCAAGGCGATACGGTGGGCTTAATCGCGCCTTCAAGCCCAGCCCCTCTGGAAGACTTGGAGAAAGCCGTTGCGGCCGTAACAGAACTGGGCTTTAACGTTAAGGTTGGTAAAAGTTGCTATGAATCCTACGGTTACATGGCGGGCCCTGAAGAAATTCGAGCCCGAGATATTCATGTAATGTTCGGCGACCCAAAAATAAACGGGATATTTTGCGTCAGAGGCGGTAACGGTGCCATCCGCCTGCCAAGGCTGATAAATATGAAGCTCATATACAAGAATCCCAAGGTCTTTTTGGGATACAGCGACATCACCATCCTTCATTTGATGTTAAATTTACACGGCCAATTTTGCACATTCCATGGTCCCATGCCATCGACGGACATGATAAAGGACCTCTTCCCCGGCTACGAGAAAGACCACCTTTTAAGGGCAATATGTGACGATGAGCCAATAGGGGAACTAAGACCTTACGATGGCGCCCTTCCCATGCAAACCCTCGTCGAAGGCACAGCAGAAGGGGAAATAATAGGAGGAAATTTAAGCCTTGTTTGCGCACTGATGGGAACGCCATGGGAGATAGACACTAAGGACCGCATTCTGATACTTGAAGACATAGACGAACCTGTTTACAAGATAGACCGCATGCTGAGCCAACTGTTGCTGGCGGGCAAACTCGAAGCGGCCTCAGGGATAGTGCTGGGGCAGTTTACGAACATAACCCACAAAGATCCAAGCAGGACTTTTGCTTTAGAAAAGGTATTTGAAGACGTAGTGGCCAAGGCAGGCAGGCCTACGTTGATAAACGGATATTTCGGTCACGGCGAGAAAAAGGTCACCATACCCTTAGGTGTTCGTGCAGTGATAGATGGCTCTAATTCTACATTTACTATAATTGAATCTGGCGTAGTAAAGTAATAACAAATACGAATAAAAATTAACCGTCATGTCTTTGTTATACATCTCCTTACAATTGGTTCGGTCGTCATTTCCATGTATAATTAGTTGAAATTGAATTAATTAGGAGGAATATCTCATGGACCTCATCCACTTCATTGATCCGGAGTTAGCTGCGGCAATAGAAGGGGAAAAGGAACGGCAAAATCTGACGATTGAGCTAATTGCCTCGGAGAACTTCGTTCCCGAAGTGATACTTGAAGCTCAAGGGTCGCTGCTGACCAACAAGTACGCCGAAGGCTACCCTGGCAAGCGCTATCACGGAGGTTGTCAGTTCATCGACGTCGTAGAAAGCCTCGCGATCGAGCGTGCCAAAAAGTTGTTTGGTGCTGAGCATGCCAACGTACAACCCCATTCGGGCGTCAATGCAAACCTTGCTGTATTCATGGCAGTGCTTAATCCCGGCGATAAAATACTTGGCATGGACCTAAGCCACGGAGGACATCTATCTCACGGAGCTTCCGTCAGCATCTCAGGTAAGTTTTTCGAGGCCCATAGCTACGGCGTAGGCAAAGAAACCGGGTTAATAGATTACGACGAGGTAGAGCGTATCGCCTGCGAGGTAAAACCAAAGCTAATAATCGCAGGAGCAAGCGCCTACTCCAGGATCATAGACTTCAAGCGCTTCTTTGAGATCGCAAAAAAGGTTGGAGCTTACCTCATGGTAGACATGGCCCACATAGCTGGGCTTGTTGCCGGCGGAGTCCATCCTTCCCCAATTCCTTACGCCGATTTCGTCACATTTACCACTACTAAGACGCTGCGTGGAGCACGCGGCGGAAACATACTGTGTAAAAAGGAATTTGCTCAAGACATAGACAAGGCCATCTTCCCGGGGATCCAGGGAGGGCCCATACCTCAGATAATCGCTGCCAAGGCATTGACGTTTAAGCTGGCCATGACGGAAGAGTTCAAGGCTTACGGTGCCCAGGTCGTAAAAAACGCCAGGGTAATGGCAGATGTGTTAAAGAATAACGGATTTGATATAGTCTCAGGGGGCACGGACAACCACCTCATGCTTGTAGACCTCAGGAGCAAGAAGATGACGGGCGCTCAAGCTGAAAAGAAGCTCGAAGAGGTAGGCATAACAGTCAACAAAAACATGATACCCTATGACCCCGAAAAGCCGACGGTCACCAGCGGCATTCGCATAGGGCTTGCTGCCGTCACCAGCAGGGGTTTTGACGAATGCGACACCAAAGAAGTGGCAGAACTTGTCGTAAGGGTCCTTGAAAACGAGGATGAATCGAATATCCACGGCTTTAAACGGGAAGTACGTGATATATGCCTGAGGCATCCCCTTTACATGACCAAGGCTGAGCTTGCTTTGCGGACAGGCAAAGGGCAATAAAAGGAGGAATTGGCATGTATTCAGATGAAGTGATGAAACTTAGCAAGTCCATGTCAGAGGAGCTAAGGGCTTTACGAAGGGATTTCCATCAATTTCCCGAGCTTAGCTTTAAGGAGTTCGAGACGGCGAGGAAGATCGCCATTTATATGAAGGAATTGGGCTATGAAGTCAAAGAAAACGTGGGCAAAACAGGCGTGGTCGCCTTACTGAAAGGAGCAAAAGAAAACCCAACCGTCGCGCTTAGGGCGGACATGGATGCGCTGCCCGTAAAGGAGATGACCGGCCTTTCTTATGCCTCTAAAAACGATGGAGTGATGCACGCTTGCGGCCATGATATACACGTCACTTGCGCCTTAGGAGCTGCAAAAATTTTAGCTTCTCTTAAAGATGAACTTCAAGGAAGCGTCAAATTTATCTTTCAGCCGGCAGAGGAGATAAACGCAGGGGCAAAGGCCATGATCGATGATGGCGTGCTCGAAAACCCCAATGTTTCCATGATCTTTGGTTTGCACAACAATCCCGAGATACCGGTAGGCAAAGTAGGATTAAAGGAGGGCCCTTTAATGGCAGCTGTGGACTCCACCTTTATAACCGTTAGAGGGCAGGGAGGACACGCTGCCTATCCCCATAGGGTAATTGATCCTATAGTATGCGCTTCTTCCATAGTCATGAACCTGCAGACTATCGTAAGCAGAAACGTCGATCCCCAAAAGTCGGCCGTCATTAGCTTTGGAAGCATAAATGGGGGAATGGCCAACAACGTAATCCCCGATGAGGTGAAGCTTACCGGCACAGTGCGTACCTTTGACGAGGGCCTTCGCGATTCCATTGAAGGCTGGATGAAAAGAACCGTGGAAAATACAGCTTCAGGCTTAGGGTGTAAGGTCGAATTTAACTATCGCAGAGATCTTCCTCCCGTCGTAAATCATCCGGAGGCAACGAAGATAGCTTTGTGGGCAGCTAAAAAAGTATTCGGCGAAGACGGCATCATTCTGCCGACTCCTTCGATGGGAGGAGAGGATTTCGCATTATATCAAAAAAAGGTCCCCGGTTGTTATTTCTGGCTTGGCGTGGGTAACCCCGATATCGATGCCGTACATCCATGGCACAGCCCGTACTTTAAGGCCGATGAAGAGGCCTTCCCGCTTGGAGCAGCACTTTTAGCTTTATCTGCTTTAATTGCCTGTAACAAATTCATACAGGCAACTTAAAGGCACGATCAATTTAAGATAGGGGGATAGGTGTATGATTGAGGCGATCAAAAATTGGAAGCTCCATGTATTGGTTTTAATTCTTGTGATCGTAGCCGAGTGGATCGGCGCTTTTTCGTTTCCCATAGGCCCGGGCAAAGTGGTCCTGCTGCCAATGCTTTATGCGCTCATCATGGGAATCTTTTCAGGACCCAAGTTTCTTAAGCTTGCTAATCATAAGGACATGATTGATGCCGGCAGTCTAATTGGGGTTACTTTGATGCTCTTGATGGCAAAGTACGGAACAACTGTGGGGCCAAACATTCCAATGATATTAAGGACAAGTCCAGCCTTGATATTGCAGGAATTTGGCAATCTAGGCACGGTCATCATTGGTGTGCCCGTGGCGGTGTACTTGGGACTTAGACGAGAAACCATAGGGGCAGCCCATTCGATCGCCAGGGAGCCTAATGTGGCTTTGATAGGCGACATCTACGGCTTGGATACTCCTGAAGGCCAAGGAGTCATGGGTGTCTACATATGCGGCACGGTGTTTGGGACGATTTTTTTCGGTCTTATGGCGACGTTTACGGCAGCGTTGGGTATCTTTCATCCCCTCGCTTTAGCCATGGCCTCCGGAGTGGGAAGTGCCAGCATGATGACTGCCTCCGTTGGTGCTTTGAGCGCTATGTTTCCTGAAATAGCCGATAAAATTCAGGCCCTGGGAGCGGCAAGCAACATGTTAAGCGGCCTGGACGGGGTTTATATGTCCCTCTGGATGGCCTTGCCCATGACAGAATGGCTGTATAGAAAGTTCTATAAAATGAAATATGGCACTTATCCAAGTCAATCTGCCGTTAGGGAGGGCTAATCAATGAAGATCAGGGAAGTTCTTGCTGTTCTTATAATTATCGGCATCATTACTTTGGTCGGCAACTTCGTTGGAGCAAATATCCCGATGATCGATGCCATCCCTGGCATGATTTTTTTAATCGCCATCAGTATTCTTGGGGTAATATTCGCAAAAGTCATCCCGGTCAGGATTCCTGCTGTAGCCTACATCGTTACAATCGGATGCATAGTAACTATTCCCGGATTTCCTGGTGCAACAATTTTTAATAACTGGGCGCAAAAAGTAAACTTTTTAGCCCTCACAACGCCAATTCTCGCCTATGCCGGGATCTCAATTGGGAAAGACCTTGGTGTGCTTAAAAAGACCGGATGGAGGATCTTGATCGTATCCTTTGTTGTTTTCATAGGAACATACATAGGCTCTACGATCATTGCGCAAATAGTATTAAAGTTCATCGGGGAAATTTAAAACTTACTTATTCTTATTTGTCTCACAGATTAGAAGCTTAATAGCTTTAATTCTTTCATATAATTAGTTAAAGGGCCTTCGTCATTTCATACGAAGGCCCTTATAGAAGGTTATCTCTTTATGAAGCAATGAGAGTTACGCTATGATTTTGGTGAGGCATCGATCCAATTTTACTCGAGTTTTATATATGATAACTCATTCAGTTGACATTTGTTTCTATATTTAGTATGCTTTACAATAGTAATAATAAGGTTGTATTTATATAACCTCCGAGTCAATGGTTCTAAGGGTAATTGCCTATGAACGTTGACCGATAGGGTCTTTTCGGAAACGAAAGGGCCTCCCGTCTGGAAAGGAGGAAGCGATATTGTTGACCCCCTTCCCGGGAGGAAGGGGGTTGTTTTTTTAGTATGGGTATCCGTAACATCCTGCGAGAAGCATACTTTTGATATATCCTTATATCTCACACGCACGCCAGTGCTTCGATATTTCACTTATTTCAATGGCCACATATTATATTCATAAAAGAGGTGATGGCAAAAATACTTTAATGATTACTAAGTTATATAGGATCGTCAATCGTTATGAATTCTTCTTTAATTTCATGCGAGTGTAGACACCCCAAATGGTGAGAGAAAACTAGGTGCCAAAAATTACCATATGTTTCTATTTAGATGGGATGAGATGGCGCCGCGTAATGAAAGAGAAGAAGTGATATGAGATGATCCAAAGGCATTTTTTTGTCAACGGAATAGAACGCAACATTATAGTAGATGGCAATGACTCATTGGCAAAGGTTTTGCGTGAACAACTGGGTCTGACGGGCACGAAAGTCGGTTGCGGACAAGGGCAGTGTGGCGCCTGTAATGTCATCTTGAATGGCAAACTAGTTCGATCGTGCACATTTAGGATCGACAAGGTTAACGACGGGGACTCTATTACCACCATCGAAGGAATTGGAACACCCCAAAAGATGCATCCCCTCCAGAAGGCCTTCGTTAAGCACGGAGTAACCCAATGCGGTTTCTGCAATCCTGGTTTCATAATCTCGGCCAAGGTCCTTTTAGACAGCAACCCATCTCCAACACGCGAAGAAGTTAGGGAGTGGTTCCACAAGAACCGCAATGCATGTCGTTGCACAGGATACATCCCCATAATCAACGCCGTCATCGATGCAGCTAAAGTCCTTAGGGGAGAGATGGACGAGTCGGAGCTGGAGTTCAAGATGCCTAAAGACGGCAAAATTTGGGGCACAACCTACCCAAGGCCCACTGCCGTGGCCAAAGCCACAGGTACGCTGGATTACGGTGCTGACCTTGGGCTTAAGATGCCAAAGGGCACGCTGCAACTGGCGCTTGTACAGGCAACGGTGAGCCATGCCAATATTAAAAACATTGACACCTCCGAGGCCGAAAAGATGCCCGGCGTGTACAAGGTGGTCACACACAAGGATATTAAGGGCAGAAATCGCATAACAGGGCTCATCACATTTCCGACCAATAAGGGAGACGGATGGGATCGCCCGATACTTTGCGATGAAAAGGTCTTCCAGTTTGGAGATGCCATAGCGATCGTCTGTGCTGATACCTACGAAAACGCCTGTGCTGCTGCAGAAAAAGTAAAGGTCGACCTAGAAGTGCTTCCTGCCTACATGAGCGCTCCGGCAGCCATGGCCGAAGACGCCCTTGAGATCCACCCAGGCACGCCAAACGTCTACTACGTCCAAAACCTGGAGAAGGGCGAGCCCACGGCCCCCATCTTTGAGAAGGCCCCATACGTTGTGGAAGACGACTTTTACGTGCAAAGGCAACCCCATATGACGATTGAACCAGACGTTGGTTTCGCCTACATTGACGACAACGGCGTTCTAAAGATTCATTCCAAGACTATCGGCGCTCATCTGCATTTACTGATGATCGCTCCCGGTCTTGGTGTAGAGCCCGATAAAATTGCGCTGGTATCGAACCCCATGGGCGGCACCTTTGGATATAAGTTCTGCCCGACCATGGAGGGATTGGTCGGAGCGGCAGCCCTGGCGACGGGCAAGCCCTGTTTCCTCAGGTACAACTACTTCCAGCACATGACCTACACGGGGAAGCGATCTCCCTTTTTTGTGAACATCAAGTTCGCTGCCGACGATGAAGGTAAAATCCTTGCCATGGAAACGGACTACATTGTGGATCACGGGCCTTACTCGGAGTTTGGGGATTTACTCACGCTCAGGGGTGCACAGTTCATGGGAGCAGGCTACAATATCCCTAACATCAGGGGAAGAGGACAGACGGTCTGCACCAATCACGTATGGGGTTCTCCCTTCAGAGCTTACGGCTCTCCGCAATCCCTTTACTCTTCCGAGCTCCTCATGGACGAGCTGGCTGAGAAGATCGGCATGGACCCATGGGAGATACGCTACAAGAATTGCTATCGTCCGGGTTCCACAAATCCGAGCGGGCAGGAACCTGAGGTCTTCAGCTATCCCGAGATGCTTGAAGCCATCAAGCCAAGGTATGAGGAGGCAAAGGAAAGGGCCAAGAAAGAATCCACCGATAAGATCAAAAAAGGCGTCGGACTTTCAATGGCCGTTTACGGCTGTGGGATCGACGGTCCAGACAGTTCCGAGGTATGGGCAGTTTTGAATCCCGACGATACCGTCACAGTCGTAGCTGCCTGGGAGGACCACGGCCAAGGCGCCGATATGGGCATGGTGGGGACAGCTCACGAGGCGCTTCGTCCCATGGGCATTACGCCTGACAGAATAAGATTTACCTGGCCCGATACGTCTAAAACCCCCAACTCGGGGCCTTCCGGCGGATCGCGTCAGCAGGTGTTGACCGGCAGCGCAATCAGGATCGCCTGTTCTGAAATGCTCAAATCCCTACGGAAGCCCGACGGGACGTATATGAACTACGCCGAAGCCGTCAGTGCTGGTAAACCGTTGAAGTACGTTGGTAAATATACCGTTCCAGGCGTTCCCTGCGACGAAAAGGGACAGGGAAGGCCCTTCGTCGTCTATATGTATGGAGTCTTTCTTGCCGAGGTTTCGGTTAATACCGAAACAGGCAAGGTTGCCGTGGACAAGATGACCTTGATGGCTGATATCGGAAAAGTCAATAACCGCCTGGTGACCGATGGCCAGATTTACGGAGGGATCGCCCAGGGAATCGGGCTTGCCCTATCGGAGGACTTTGAGGATATTAAAAGGCATTCTTCCCTCATCGGGGGAGGGTTCCCCTACGCTAAGGATCTCCCAGATGCCATAGAGATAGTCTACTTCGAAAATTACCCCCGGGAGCTTGGTCCCTTTGGTGCTGCTGGAGTAGGAGAGCTGCCGCTTTCCAGCCCACATGCAGCCATTGGAAACGCTATTTACCATGCCTGTGGTGTTAGGGTTCATCGTCTGCCAGCTACACCCGAAAAGGTCCTTGCCGGCCTCAGGGGAGAACGCGTCTAGAAATGCCCTATAACGCCTGCCCTTGACTGCTTAAATTCGGGGGCGGGCGTTATTAAAAAGATAACCGACATGGATCTTTATACTTTTCTTTTGATCGAATCCCCTGAAAGCGTCAATTTCCTGGCAAACCTGGTTAATCTGGTTATGTGATCTCATTGTGAGATATTCGGGAGGAAGTATTAATGGAGCGCTATAAACTCGATGACTTTGAGCAACGCTGCATTCAAGATGAGCTTCCCTACTGTCAGGCGGCATGTCCTCTAAAAGTCGACGCAAAGGCCTTTTGTGCAGCCATGGCACAGAAACGCTTTGATGAAGCAAGAAAAATTTTATCAAAGACAATGCCACTGCCGGACATCATCGGCCGAATCTGCGATCACCCCTGTCAGGATGCCTGTATCTTGTCCCAAAAGGGCGGCGCCATTTTAATAGGAAAGCTTGAAAGGGCTTGCCTAGAACAAACTAAAGATACAGGGCTGCCCCTGCGCCTTCCCCCAAAGGGGTTGTCCGTGACTATTTACGGCGGAGGCCTTTCTTCGTTGACTTGTGCCTTAGAACTGGCAAAAAAGGGCTACCAAGTATGTATGGTCTTTAATGATGAGATCCCCGGTGGCAGGCTTTTGACACTTGCACAAGAAGTTTTGCCCCAGGAAGTGCTTGTCACTGCCTGGCAGAACCTGCAACGATTGGGCGTAACAAGGTCATCCGGAAAAGATTCCATCCGCGACTGTTTGAAAGAAGGTAACGTCGCCTACGTGGGTATCGATGATCCCGAATGGACTCATCTCGTCGATGTAAAAGATATTGATCCCTTCACCTACAAAACTTCGACTGAGGGGCTTTTCGCCGGAGGCTATCTTCGAAGCAACAAGCCTTCACCCTCATGGGAGTCTGCCGATGGCAAACGTGCCGCCAACTCCATTGACCGTTATTTTCAGGGTGCGTCACTGACGTCGGGAAGAGAGAAAGAATTCTCGCTTGATACGAAGCTTTACACCTCCATTGAAGGCGTTCCAACCCTCTCGCCCAAGGATGACCCGATAGAGGAGGCCAAACGCTGCATTCAATGCGAATGTCGCTGCTGCGTGCGCGAGTGTGTCTTTCTTGAAAAGTACAAGGGATATCCAAAGATTTACGTTCGACAGATCTACAACAATTTCGCCATAGTCAGAGGCTCTCACAGCGCCAATAAAATGATAAATTCCTGTTCGCTTTGCGGGCTTTGCGAGGTCCTTTGTCCAAACGATTTTTCAATGGCTGAACTGTGCAGATTTGCACGGGAAGAGATGGTTGAGCGAAACATCATGCCGCCATCGGTACATGAGTTTGCCCTCCTTGACATGGAACATGCCAACTCTCCAAGATCGTCCGGATTTAGAAGCGGAGCAAAGACTACTGAGGCCATCTTCTTTCCGGGTTGTCAATTGAGCGGTGCCATGCCCGACCAGACCGAAAGGGTCGCAAACTTCCTTGGCAAGATGTTCGATGGCAAGATGGGCATAATGCTTGGATGCTGCGGTGCGCCTGCCTGGTGGGCTGGCCGGCAAGACAAGCTCAATGAGGTCATCAAAAACATCGAGAAAACCGTAGAATCCGCAGGAAACCCCACCCTGATCCTGGCTTGTTCTTCTTGCAACGAGGTGTTTAAAAACTTCATGCCTAATTTGTCAAGGGTCTCTTTATGGCAAGTGTTGCTTGAAAAGGGGTTACCTGAAACAAGGCCCGCTACAGAAACGCTTGCTCTGCATGACCCTTGCACGACCCGCCACGAACCGGAGTGGAGACAGTCGGTGCGAAAGATACTTCAAATCCTAGGGCAACCTTACGAAGAGCTTGTCTTTGGCGGTGAAGCCACGCGCTGCTGCGGTTACGGCGGCTTACAATCCATGGCCGACTCTGACCTTGCGCGTGAGGGCGTCTCGCGAAGGCTTCAAGAAAGCAAAAACGATTTTCTGACCTATTGTGCCATGTGCCGCGAAAGCCTTTCCGGGTCAGAAAAAACGGTCTTACATCTGCTGGACATCCTATTTCCTCCTCCTGCAGAAAAGAAACGTGCAGGCTTTTCCAAACGTCAGCAAAATAGGGAATTGCTTCGCGTAAAGCTTCTTGGTCCTTGCGACCTTGCTCCCAATCCATGGGATGATTTACTTATATCGATACCCGACGCGGTGCGCGAAAAACTTGAAGACCGCCACATCTTAGACAGCGATATCAGACAAACTCTGTGGGAAGCTTCTTCTACGGGAAGGTATCTCATCTCTCCCGATGGCACCAGGCTTGCTTCTTCGAGGATAGGAAATGTTGCCTTTTGGGTGGAATACCGCGAGGATTATCATTCTTTTACGATCGTCAACGCCTGGAGCCACAGGATGATCATGGAGTTGATGTCATGAGCAAGGAAAGTGATCTCGGTTTTCACGAACAGACGGTCTGGAGGTGCAGCTGTGGCGGAGAACTTACGCCGCATAAGGTCGCGGCGCTTTATCTTGGCAATCGCTTCGAGATAGAGCTTCCCGCCTGCTCCCGATGCGGCTTTATTCTTGTGCCTGAGTCTTTAGCGGTGGGCAAGATGCTCGAGGTCGAGAAGATATTGGAGGACAAATGATGTCCTTGCCCTATGAACATCCAAGGTGGCACAGGGTTATGGGCGAAGCGCTTCACCCGGGAGGGGAAGCGCTATCAAGAAGGCTTATACGCCTGTGCAACTTTCCCCCAAAGGCCAAGGTGCTTGATGCAGGCTGTGGTGCAGGCGCAACAGTAGGACTTTTGATTGAAGAGGGTTTTGATGCCGTCGGATTGGACAAGTCTTACGACTTGCTTTCGAAGGCAAAGCAAAAGGGTCCGGCAGTACATGGAGATTTGCGTGATATGCCCTTCGAAGACGGCAGTTTTGACGGCGCGATTTGTGAGTGCGTCCTCTCGCAGCAAAAGAAGCTTTCACCAGCCTTGTCAGAGCTTGCGAGAGTCTTAAAAAACGGAGGAATTTTGGGGGTAACCGACATCTTTTCCCTCAATCGCAGTTACGACAGTCAAGGCTGGGACGGTTCATGTGCAAGCGGGGCCAGATCCGCCCTTGAACTACACGAAGCATTCACGAACCATGGATTTGAGGTGTTTTTCTTTGAAGCCTATCCTAGGTTGCTTCGGGAATGTACTGCCCAACTAGTGTGGGCAGGTATCATCGAAGCACCCATAAAGATATGTTGTAGCCTGAGTTACGGCCTTTGGTTGTGTAGAAAGTTGGGCGATGAAGGTTCATTAAAAGAGCGATACGAAATTGAAGGCGCCGAAAAAGCGGCAGGTTAATCAGGAAGATTGAAGGAGAGATTGAGATGGAAGACCTAAATACTGCAGTCATGCAATGGGGGCAGGAAGGTTTTTGCTGTTCGCAGATCATGATACTGACAGGATTGGCGCTTACAGGAAAGGAAAATAAGGACCTGACGGCGGCCATGAATGGCCTTTGTAAGGGCACTTTCTCACCTGTATGTACGTGCGGGGCATTGACCGGTGCCTGTTGCCTTTTGGGGTTTTATGCCGGCAAAGGAGCGCCGCTGGAAGATAAAGATCCTAGGTTGCCTGAAATGATCGGCTGCCTTCACGAATGGTTTCAAGGCAAGTGGGGATCAGGCGGGCACGTCAACTGTGGGGATATCCTGGGCTTTGAACCAATTGCTGATCCGAAGCAATGTTTTCAAAAATGTTTTCCTATGATAATGGAAACGTTGGAAAAAACCTTAGAGCTTCTCGAAACGCACGGCTTTGATATACGGGAAGGGCGGCCCCTTTAATGACGATTTTACGACACACCAACAGTGTATGTCCCATCTGCCTAAAGCAAGTCCCGGCATTCCTGGAAGAGGAAGAAAATGACGTTTTCATGCGGAAACATTGTCCCGATCATGGAGAGTTTTCCTGCCTGGTATGGGAAGGGAAGCCAAGCCTTGACGCTTGGACTTCGGGCCGTTTTCCCCTCACAAGACCTGAAGATAGACCGCCGAAATCTTGCCCCGAAGGGTGCGGGCTATGCGCGGATCACCTGCAAAAAAGCTGCACAGTGGTCGTCGAGGTTACCGAAAGGTGTCAACTCAAGTGTCCTGTATGTTTTGCAAGCGCGGGAGATGGCTTTGAGCCCGATTTTTATGTTTTGGAGAAGTTGTTATATGACGTGCATCGTAAGGCACCAGGTGCCATCCTGCAATTTTCGGGGGGAGAACCCACGCTTAGAGACGATTTGACAGATCTTATTCGATTGGCTTCAAGCCTCAAATTTCCAGGAATTCAGTTAAATACCAATGGCCTTAAGCTGGCTCAAGAATCCGGGTACGGGCAAGGATTAAAGGAAGCAGGACTGAGCTGGGTATTTCTGCAATTCGACGGCCTTCGCGAAACGACCTACCAGGCCCTACGGGGAAAGCCGCTTCTGACCGAGAAAATACGGGCAATCGATGCCTGCAAAGAGGCCGGCCTTGGGGTAGTCCTTGTTCCCACGCTCGTGAAGGGGGTCAACGATGACGAGATGGGAGATATCGTCCATTTCGGACTTTCTCGCTTTCCAGTCGTTAGAGGAGTCCATTTTCAGCCCATTAGCTATTTCGGTCGTTTCTCCGAACCCCCGCACGACTATAAACGCCTGACGCTTCCAAGGATCATGAGAGATCTGGCAGAACAGGCTGACGAGATGATCGATTTATCCCATTTTCGCCCATCTCGGTGTGAGCATGAACGATGTTCCTTTCGGGCGATTTACCTTGTCGATTCCCCTGACAAAATCATTCCCCTGACAAGTGTGCCATGTTGCTGTAACGGTCGGTCCTCCGATGAAGGATTTCAAAGCTCCGTCGAAAGCATCGGCCGCCGATGGGGGGCCGACATCTCCCCAAAAAACTGCAAAAAGCAGGAGAAAGCTCCTCAGGAAATGGATGCCCAGGCCGGAGAGGCCTTTGATAGGTTTATCCGCATTTACGAAAGGGGAAGCTTCAGCATAAGCGCAATGGCCTTTCAAGATTGTGAAAACATTGATTTAGAACGTTTGCGCTTCTGCTGTATCCACGTGGCAGCACCCGACGGAAGATTTGTACCTTTTTGTGCCTGGAACCTTACCGCAAGGAACGGCCGGGCCTTGCATCGTAAACGATGAAAATTCCAATCACCCCCTTAGACCCATGGATCGCAGGCCGCCTCATCAATGAGTTTCCCCGGTATGTGGTCGCAGAAAAACAGGCCAGGATCGAAGATCGCAGCGAGATAGAAAGGGCCCAAAAACACCTTTTAAGCCGTACAATTGAAGATGCTTCACTTTATTCTCCCTTTTACCATGACCGCCTTGGCCCCGTAAGGGGCGTGCCTTTCAATGAACTTCCCTTTACTTTCCCGTCGGATCTCGCTAAATCGGGATTGCGTTTCCTAACCGTCTCTCAGTCGGAGATACGGCGCATCGTTACTTTGAGCACATCGGGTACGTCAGCTCCTCCCAAGAGAGTCTTTTTCACCGAGGAAGATCTCAAAGCAACTGAGGATTTTTTCATGTGCGGGATGACGACGTTTACGCCCCCCGAAAGCATAGTTTTAGTCTTCATGGAGGGGCCTTCACCCGACAGCATAGGACAAATCCTTAAACGTGCATTGCAGCGCCTTGGGTGCGAAACGCTTGTCTTCGGGCTTATCCGTGATCCAAGGGATGCAATTCGGGCCATAGATGATTACCATCCCAATGTCGTAGTCGGCCTTTCCGCCCAGATGGCGAGGATCGCAGGAAAGACTGAGCATAAGCCCCACTATGTTTTGCTTAGCGCCGACATGGCGCCTGTTTCGATAAGACAGCGGATAGAAAAATTATGGGGATGTACGACTTTCAACCATTATGGCCTCACCGAAACGGGTTGGGGCTGCGCCGTTGAATGCCGTGCAAGGCAGGGCTGTCACATCAGAGAGCTTGACCTCTACGTTGAGATCGTAGACGAAAACGGGCAAGTCCTTCCTGACGGCAAGTGTGGAGAGATGGTCATCACCACACTTAGTCGAAGGTCTTTTCCGTTGATCAGGTATAGAACGGGCGACGAAGGTCGCATCCTTCAGGACGTTTGTCCTTGCGGTTCGCCCTTAAAACGCATAGAAGTCCTCGGTCGCCTACCCAGAAAAGGCGCAGGTGGGGTCCCACTTCGCCTTTATGACGTGGAAGATGCCCTTTGGAGATTGCCCTGGATTGAAGACTTTAAAGTATCCTTGCAGAATACGGGAGACATCCCCGAAAAGTTATCTTTGACCATAGCCGTGGCGGAAGGCAAACAGGAGTATGTCGACAAAGCAGTTGAGGTTTTAAGGCAAGTCCCCGGCGTTCCTCGCAATATCATCGTAAAAAAAGTAAGCCCTTCCTCGATTCGACATCAAAGCCCAAAGATGGACTGGGAAGACTGAGCAATCGCAAAGATCGTATAATATATGTTAAGCACATTCGCGAAGGCAGTGACGCAAATGAAGGAGATACCTTATGGGGATTTCTCAAAAAATGACTTGGACGACAAGGTTGCAGCCATAAACCGCAAGCTCTTTTACAGGATATTTGACCCGATCGCCTTGTATCAGGTCTCATATGACGAAGAGGGCAATACTGCAAATGTGATCTTCATGGACATCAACCCAGCCTACGAACGCGTCATGGGAGTAAGACGCAAGGACATTATAGGAAAGACCTTTGCCGAAGTTTGGCCCTCTGCGGAAAGGCAGTGGCACCAGCTCGTCATCGACGTAGCTCGAAGCGGACGCTCCAAGCACTACGAAGGAGAAAGCCATGACACGGGAAAATACCTCTACGCGCTCGGATTCAGCCCGGTCAAAGGCCAAGTAGCCGTTATTTTTTTAGACATGACTGAGTGGAAAAGGTCGCAGGAAGCCCTGCAGAAAAGCGAGTCTCAGCTTATCCGTTACCGCGAAAAGCTGAGAGATTTGGTCGCAAAGCTTTCCCTTGCCGAGGAGGAGACACGTCGAGACATCGCAATAAAGCTTCATGATAAGGTGGGTTATTCCCTCGCCATGATAATGCATCGCCTTCAGCACCTCTACAGCGAAACTGACAAAGAAGGCAGTCGTCAAAAGATAAATGAGATCATGGAGATGCTGAGCGACGTCATTCAGGACACTAGGAATATGACCTTTGAAATAAGCTCTCCTTTGCTTTACGAAGTTGGGCTGCCCGCCGCCTTGGAATCCCTTGCCGAACAAATCCTAAGACCTCACGATATCGCTATGGATTTCAAGGCAATCGGTTCGCCCGACAACAAGCTTGGCAGGGATATCAACGTGCTTTTATATCAGATGACCAGGGAACTTCTCATAAACGTCGTAAAGCATGCCGAGGCGACCCGCGTATCCATCCGCGTGCATTTCGGCAAAAATAAGGTCCGCATAGTGGTAGAAGACGACGGAAGGGGTTTTGACGACCAAAAGAAACGAGATAGCAAATGCAGGGGATTTGGGCTTTTCAGCATAAAGGAAAGGCTTTATTCCATCGGTGGTTCGATCCAAATAATATCAGAACCCGGCAGAGGCACGATTGTGTCCCTGGTCGCGCCGACGGGAAAGGACAACGGGGATGCAGGATAGTGTTAAAGTTCTTTTAGCAGATGATCATAAGATCTTTTTGGACGGCCTGGAAGAGCTTTTGAGCAAAGAGGGAGGGTTTCTCGTCGTAGGCAAGGCCTCAAGCGGGCGAGAGACCTTGGACCTGCTTTCGACATGCAAGCCGGATATAGTCGTCATGGACATATCAATGCCCGATGTAAATGGGATAGAAGCCACCAAAATCATCGTCAAAAACTACCCCGACGTAAAGGTTTTAGCCCTTTCCATGCACTTGGACAAGGGCATGATATCGGGAGTCCTGCAAGCTGGCGCTCGCGGATATATTTTAAAGGAATGTAGCGTGGATGAATTCGTAAGAGGCATAAAAGCCGTGACGGACGGACAGGTTTACCTTACCCCAAAGGTAGCCGCGATCGTGCTCGATGATTACCTAGCTTTAAAGGAAGGCAACGCCCAAGCAGCAGAGCACAAGCTAACGCCCAGGGAAATGCAAGTTTTAAAGCTCCTGGTCAAGGGAGAACACACCAAGTCCATTGCCTCCAAACTATCCATAAGCAAAAGTACGGTGGATACTCACAGGAGAAACATCATGGAAAAGCTGGATTGCAACAACATGGCAGATCTCACTCGCTACGTCCTACGGGAAGGGCTAATCGACCTAGACGACGAATAGCACATTTCATGATGAAAAGATCGCACTTTTGATAATTGTCCCTCATACGGCTTCCTTCCTAAACTATGGTCAAGTTGCAGGCGTATTTTAGAAGCTTGCAGGACCAAAAGTGAAATAGTTCCCAAAATAGGGAAGGAAGGAGGGTGTAACATGGCTTTTGAGGGCAAAAAGTTCATTTTGCTCGGCGAAAGGGACGGCATCCCCGGACCCGTGATGGAAGAAGTCTTAAAATCCCTCGGTTGTGAAGTTGCCTTTGCCGTGACGGAATGCTTCGTCTGAACCGCGGCAGGGGCGATGGACCTGCAAAACCAGCAGCGCGTGAAGGAAATAGCCGAAAAGTACGGACCGGAAAACGTGGTGGTCGTACTTGGAAGCTCTGACGCGGAAGGTGCGTCGATTTACGCGGAGACTGTAACTGCTGGTGATCCCACCTTTGCAGGGCCATTAGCCGGAGTCCCGTTGGGGCTCGCTGTTTATCACATCTTTGATCCCATTTTCAAGGAAAAAGTCGACCCGAACCTTTGGGAAGAACAGCTCGGCATGATGGAAATGGTCCTAGACGTTGACGGTCTGGTCAATGCTGTTGCCGAAATGCGCAAGGAGCACAGCAAATATGTGCTCTGATGTCTCCTGCTGCAGCGGCACGGCAAAGGATACGGTAATTTTAATGAAAGGAAGTGTTGATTTATGAAATTAGAAATAGGCAACTTTTTCGTAAAGGACATCGTCTTCGGCGACAGGACCTTCTACGAAAGAGGCGTATTAACGGTCAACAAAAAAGAGGCTTTAGACGTCGTCTTCGAGGACTCTCACATCACCGAGGCCGAGCTTTATATCGTTAGGCCGGGAGACGAGGTAAGGCTCGTTCCCGTAAAGGAAGCCTACGAGATGCGTTGCAAGGTATCGGGAGGTCAGTCCGTATATCCGGGCTGCACGGCACCTGTGGCACCAGTCGGGTCAGGAAGGACACATGCGCTAAAAGGATGCTCGCTTTTAGTGGTGGGAAAACATTGGGGATCCTTTCAGGACGGCCTCATCGACATGAGCGGGCCGGCACAGAGAAACACCATCTTTGGCTCCATGCCCAACCTGGTATTAGTCGGGGATACCGACGAGGAATTCGAAAGGCATGAGCAGCAGAAGAAAAACCGCGCTCTTCGTTGGGCAGGTATGAGGTTATCCGAATACGTCGGGAAATGCGTCAAAGACTTGGAACCTGAAGAGATAGAGACGTGGGAGCTTGAGCCCGTAAACGAAAGGGCGTCTGATGTAAGAAATCTTCCATCAGTTGTCTACGTGCCTCAAATTCAAACGCAGATGGAGGCCCTGGGCTACAACGCCCTGGTCTACGGCTGGGACGGCAATCGCATGCTACCTACATACCTTCATCCCAACGAAATCCTTGACGGAGCCATAATATCGGGAAGCTTCATGCCCTGTTCGTCAAAGATTTCCACCTACGAGTGGGTAAATAACCCCATGATAAAGCGCCTCATGAGGGAACACGGAAGGACGATAAACTTCTTAGGCGTCGTACTGTCCAACCTCAACGTAGTAATGGAAGAAAAGGTCAGATCTGCCATGATGGTGGCAAACATCGCAAAAGCTCTGGGCGCAGACGGTGCCATAGTTGCCGAGGAAGGCTACGGGAATCCCGATGTAGACTACATCCTTACCATCGTGGAGCTTGAAAAGGCGGGTATCAAGACAGTGGGCATGACGAACGAATGCACGGGACGCGACGGAACTTCTCAACCCCTGGTTGCGCTGGACGAGAGGGCAAATGCGCTTGTGTCCACCGGAAACGTCTCCGAGCTTTACGAGCTTCCTCCCATGAAGACGGTATTGGGGGAGCTTGAATCCCTTGCCAGGGACGGGCTATCCGGCGGATGGGAAGGCTGCGTCAGGGAGGACGGATCGGTCATCATGGAAAATAACGCCTTCTTTTGCTCCGATCACATAAGCGGGTTTTCGCTGAAGACCTGCGCCGAGTTTTAAGAAATGAGGGGATGATTTTATGTTAAAGGCCGTTCATTACATAAACCAGTTCTTCGGACAGGTGGGAGGAGAAGAAAGCGCCGATTTTGAGCCTGTATTGCAGGAAGGTCCGGTCGGACCAGGGCTTCTTTTAAATGAAGCCATGAAGGAAGCAAAAGTCACCCATACCGTGATATGCGGGGACAACTTCATGGCATCTCATCCTGAGGAAGCGGTCGCTCGGATTTTGAAGATGCTTGAGGGATTGAAGTTCGACGTCTTCCTGGCAGGTCCTGCCTTCAATGCAGGTCGCTACGGCGTAGCCTGCGGAACGATCTGCAAGGCCGTAAAGGAAAAGTTCGGTGTCCCAGTCATCACCTCCATGAACGAGGAAAACCCTGCGGTGGAGATGTTTAAATCCAACATGTACATATTTAAAGGCGGACGTCGTGCAACCTATATGAAGCAGGACGTCGAAAAGATGGCCGTCTTTGCCGATAAAATAGCGCGTGGAGATAAACTGCTTCCTGCCTCAATGGAAGGCTACTTTCCAAGAGGCATACGTCATGAGGTCTTCCTTGAGGACCTTGGTCTGGAACCTAAATGTGCAGCCGACAGGGCATTTGAAATGCTCCTTAAAAAGCTCAAAGGCGAGCCCTACGAGACCGAACTTCCCATACCAAAACAGGAAAGGGTGCCTATAGCACCAGCAGTAAAGGATCTTCGGAAGGTAAAGATCGCACTTGTTACTTCCGGCGGCATCGTCCCTAAGGACAACCCCGACAGGATACAGTCATGTTCGGCGACGAAATGGGGCGCCTACGACATTTCCAAGCTCGATCGCCTGATGGCTCCGGATTTTAAGACGATCCATGCCGGTTACGACCCCGAGCAGGCCAACAAAAATCCAAATGTCGTCCTTCCCCTTGACGCCATACGACAGTATCAAAAGGAAGGGCGCATCGGCGAGGTGGACGATCACTACTACGTCACCGTTGGCACCGGCACCACGCAGGCTGAGGCCGCCAGGATGGGCCGTGAGATAGCCCAAAGGCTCAAGGAAAGAAACGTAGGAGCAGTAGTTTTAACGGCGACCTGAGGAACGTGTACTCGTTGCGGGTCAACGATCGCAAAGGAAATCGAACGCACGGGCATTCCCGTGGTAGTGATATGCAACCTCGTTAACATTGCAAAGACCGTAGGTGTAAACCGCATCGTCCCGGGCGTTGCAGTTCCTTACCCCCTGGGCAATCCGAACCTCTCTCCGGAAGACGAATGGAAATTGCGCTATCATCGCGTTGGCGTGGCGCTTGATGCTCTGGAGACGGACATCGAGGAACAGACTGTTTTTACCGTGAAGATATAGCTTAAACCACTTTGGGGAGAAGTCAAACGTACTTCTCCCCCCATCGGACAGCAGAGGGGGTAGTAACGTGAGTGCAAAAGAGAAGAAAGATAACTCGGTATATGTTATCTCCATGGTCATAATGCTTTTGGCCGTAGGTTGGGGATTTTTATCCCCAGCAAGCTTCGGAGCCGCAGCCAACAATCTTTTTAACTTCCTAATTCAAAATTTCGGTTGGGGTTACATGCTCTTTATGTCCTTTTTCGTGATCTTTCCGATTGGGCTTGCCATCAGCAAGTACGGCAAGCTTAAACTGGGGCCTGCCGATTCAAAGCCGGAGTTTAGGGACATCTCCTGGTTTGCCATGCTTTTTTCCGCAGGCATGGGTGTGGGACTGGTATTTTACGGAGTAGGAGAGCCGTTGTTTCATTTTCTTAATCCGCCCTTCGGAGCCGAGCCGGGCTCCGTAAAGGCCGCTACTGACGCCATGAGGATATCGTTCTTTCATTGGGGGCTTCACCCCTGGGCAGGCTATACCGTGATTGCTTTGCCTCTGGCGTATTTTCAGTTCAGAAAGAACGGGTCGGGCTTGATAAGCACGCTGTTTACTCCGTTGTTGGGCGAAGAGGGAGTAAGAGGCCCCATAGGCAAGGCCATTGATATACTGGCCATATTCGCTACGGCAGCCGGAATCGCGACATCGCTGGGATTGGGTACCCTTCAGATCAACAGCGGCCTTAAGTACCTGTTTGGGGTCCCACAGACTGTTACGGTTCAGTTTATGATCATCTTTGTATTGTGTCTGATATACACCGTCTCAGCCATTTCGGGTCTCGAAAAAGGCATCAAAGCAATATCCGACTTAAACTTATTTTTAGCAACCCTGCTTTGTGTAGCTCTCTTCTTGCTTGGACCGACAATTTCAATACTGGACTCACTACTGACTGGCATAGGGGAGTATTTATCCAACCTGGTGTCCGAAAGTCTGACTTTAGCCCCCTATGGCGGCCCCTTTAAAAAATGGCTCGGCAGTTGGACGCTTTTTTACTGGGCGTGGTGGATTGCATGGGCGCCCTTTGTCGGCTCATTCATAGCAAGGATCTCAAGAGGGAGGACCGTTCGCCAGTTCGTGACATGCGTTTTGATTGTACCTGCCCTCGGGAGCTTTACCTGGTTTGCCGTGTTTGGTACGTCAGGACTTTACCTGCAGCTGAACGGAATAGCCGACATCGCTTCAAAGGTGAGCGCCGACATATCAACTGGAGTTTTTGAGATGTATATGCATTACCCCTTGGGGATGGCGATGTCGGTCGTCATGGTGGTGCTGATCTCGACGTTTTTCATAACGTCAGCGAATTCGGCAACGTTTGTGCTTTCAATGTATTCGACCCAAGGCGACTTAAACCCGCCAAAGTCCAAGATGGCCATATGGGGAGTGCTTCAGGCTGCATTGGCCTTCGTCCTTTTGATGAGCGGTGGGCTGCAGGCCCTTCAGATAGCTTCCATAGCCGCAGCAGCGCCTTTTGCCGTGATCATGGCTTTAGCCTGTTATTCCTTGATGAAAGCCTTGAAGAGCGACGAGGAGGTATCAAGAGAGATCAATAATTGATATTAGCAGTATATTGAGGCAATATTTTGCTAATATGTTGTGTGCAAAGATCAAAGATAATCTTGATAAACCAGGAAATTTTTTATATACTCACTTTAAACGAAGAGAAAGGCGTTTTCTTCGTGTATGGAAGGGGAAAGCGCCTATCTCTTTCATCTATGGCCTTTGAGGATAAGGAGGTGTGACAACTGATTTAGCTGCAACATCAAGTCTTTAGATTTAATATGGTCTGTGGTTAAGCGCCTGGACTGGTCGCAAGCCAGTTGACGAGGTCGGGGGAGGATCGAAGCTATCGGCGGATGCCCCCGGGTCCCGGAAGATGGGCCAATCAGTCGTCCTACAAAGCCGCGGAGCGATCTGCGGGACAAAGGGGGCGACGATCTTCCGTTTGTCGGGAAATAGAGAGGATGAAGCAGCAGTGTGCGGTATAGTCGGTTATATTGGCTATCGAAATGTTTGTGATGTGCTTTTAGACGGATTGAAAAGGCTGGAGTATAGGGGATATGATTCTGCAGGAATTGCCATTAACGACGGCAATGAGATAGAGATCATAAAGGAAGTCGGGAAAGTTTCAGATCTGGAGCGCATTGTCGCGAACGTGGCGCCCAAGGGAAACCAGGGGATCGGACACACCCGCTGGGCCACTCACGGAGGAGTTACAACAGTAAATGCACACCCTCACTCTGACGAATACAAGCGATTTGTCCTTGCCCATAACGGGATAATTGAAAACTACCACGAACTTAAGGAAGCACTTGCCGCTGAAGGGTTTACCTTCATATCGCAGACGGATACCGAGGTTATTGCTCACCTGCTTTCCAAAATTTACGACGGCGACATGTTAAAAGCTCTCACATCGCTACAGGACCAATTGAGGGGTTCTTACGCTTTGGCCATAATGGATCGTGAGGACAAAAACCACATCTATTGCATGCGCAAGGGGTCACCCTTGGTATTGGGAATAGGGGAGGGAGAGTCGCTTTGTGCATCGGACATACCTGCAATCCTCCCATATACGCGTAAGGTCATGTACATGGACGACGGTGAGATCGCTCAGTTGTCGTCTCAAGGCATAAAGGTCTGGGACGCTAAGGGAACGCCTATTCAAAAGAAAAGCTTCTTTATTGACTGGGACCTGTCCATGGCAGAAAGGGGCGGATATCCTCACTTCATGCTCAAGGAAATCCATGAGCAAGGCGGCGTTTGCAGGTCCACCCTTAAGGGCAGGATATCCGGCGGCAGCGTCGATCTATCCGGGGAGCTTTCAATGGATGAGCATACCATGATAAGCTTCAGGGCGGTTCACCTCATTGCCTGCGGAACATCTTATTATGCATCCCTAATTGCCGAAAGGATATTTGAGCGTTGGACGGACCTGGACGTTAAGGTCGATATTGCATCGGAATACCGATATCGCGACAGCAAAATTACGCCCGATACGCTGGTCGTATTCGTATCCCAATCCGGGGAGACCGCCGATACGCTTGCCGCCCAAAGGAAGGCGCGTGCCTGTGGGGCATACTGCTTGGCTGTAACGAACGCGCAAGGATCCACCCTGGCCCGCTGCTGCGACGACGTACTGCTCCTTAAGGCTGGCCCGGAGATAGGGGTAGCGGCGACCAAGACTTTCATGGGCCAAATAACCGCCCTGTACCTTCTTGCCATGTACATCGCCAAGGTTAGGGGAACATTTCCTATCGAGCGGGAAAGCGAGTTAATAGATGAGCTCTTGCAAATTCCCTACAAGATAGAGACCGTCTTAGAAAGGGAACACCTCATTGAAGAGTTGGCCTCTAAGTTTGCCTTTAGCCAAAACTTCCTGTACCTTGGAAGGGGCATATCATTCCCGGTGGCCTTGGAGGGCGCCCTTAAATTAAAGGAGATATCCTACATTCACGCCGAAGCTTACGCCGCAGGCGAGATGAAACACGGTCCAATCGCGTTGATCGATCCAAACGTTCCCGTGGTAGTCGTGGCACCTAAAGACAGCCTTTACGAGAAAACTTTGTCCAATATTCAGGAGGCAAAGGCAAGGCACGCCCCTATAATTGCAGTGGGTTTCGATGGCGACGAGCGACTGGCGAGTGACGCGGACCACGTCTTATGTGTTCCGCCAACCTTGGAGGAATTTTCGCCCTTTGTCACGGTCGTGCCCTTGCAGCTTTTTGCCTACCACGTGGCCAAAAAGCGCGGATGCGAGATAGACAAGCCCAGGAACTTAGCTAAGAGCGTAACGGTAGAATAAAAAATAATATGGCGCCGAAAACTCCAAGCTTCGGCGCCATATCTAATATATTAATTACGCGGTCACAATAAAACGCCTTAATAGCTCCGAAATATCGCCACGACCAATCCTTAACCTCGCATAATAGGCGTTTTCTTCCACATTGGCAGCCAGGAGTTCTACGGAAGAAGGATCTTCGAGTTGAGACATGATCTTCGTCAAAAAATCGATCTCTTCTTTGCTATCATAGCGCCTTTCGACGACAACCCCTTTTAATTCTATTTCATCTTTAAAGGAAACCTTAGAGATGTCTTTGATTTTTCCTATGGCTATATGGGCTTTCCCTTTAAGTTTTCTTTTGGGATAGATCAATATATAAACCCTGTCCCTTCGCCCCAAAAGAAGGGAAATGGGGAAATAAAGCAAGCTGTGATGGGGCAAGAGAGAAATTGTCCCCTTGACCTTTTCGTAAATCTCGTGCTTTAAATCATATTCGGCCACTACGCCGACATACCCGCCTATCCAAGTGTAATTTTTGTTTACAGGTTGAAGAGCTTCTTCCATCTGCCTTGAAAGCTCCCTGATTAAAGTTAAATTCAACCTCCTGCCGCGCCAGTACTGAAGGCTTGCCGCCAATCCCAAAATGACCAATAAAGTTACGCCCGCGTTCACCTTGCATCACCTGCATCGAGGAAACCGCAAATTACATCGCCAAGGTCAAGCAAACTTTGAGGGTCGGATATATCGCTTCCAAGGTCGGGTAATTCTATCCACGGTATCTCGTCGTAAAGTTCCATCAAGTTCGATAACCCGCAAGAATCATAGAGGAAAGTGCGCCCTTCACCTTTCGAAGCCCTGTTTATAAAACAGGCGCCTATTCGATAACCGTTGCTGTCGAGTTTTCTGATGGTCCTTTCCGTCTCTGATACCGAGAGCTTATCGGCCTGAAGCACCAAAAATATACTGGAGCCTTCGCCAAGCAAGAAGCTCCTGGTCGCCTCAATTTCGATCTTGTACCTGCGAAGCTCAGCCATTACTATGTCATCGCCAGGATCTGTTTCGAGATGGGTTCTTTCAATATTTTGAATGTAAGCGCGCCTGTCTAAAATTTTAGAGCGTAATTTCACTAGTTCAGCTACCCAAAGAAGAGTTATATCTGGAAGGGACAAGACCCTCACGGTCATGCCAGTTGGAGGAGTATCAAGTACCACTGCATCGCACTTTTCTGCAAAAGCAGATATTTCTCCTATGGCTTCAAGGATGGCAAACTCCTCCATGCCCGGAGATTGCTTGAGGGCATCTAAGATTTTGTCTGCATTAAATATCTGTAAATTGCCGTAAAGGGGGCGCATTTGGCGTAACTTTTCTTCTACGAACCGTTGTACCTGTTCATCCAAATTCAATTCAAAGGCGGCCAGATGATCGTCAATTTTTTTAGGCTCACTGCCCAAGGAACACCCTAAGACATCGCCCAAATTGTGGGCGGGATCCAAGGAGACGGCCAAGACGTCTTTGCCCTTCGATGAAAGCGCACGAGCTAATGCAGAAGAGATAGTGGTCTTTCCAGTTCCACCCTTGCCCATTACGATGAAGCGTTTGGGCTGAGCGCTACCGTCACCTGTAAAGGATCTGCTATTTTCCCCATGCCTAGATCCTGAGGATCCCAGCAACCTTCGCAAAAAGGTCATCGCTTTCTGCCACTCGCCTTTCTAAAAGTTCAAGTTCCGGCCCCAAATGGGGGATAAGCCGGATTACCAGCCCCGCCGAAGGAGCCGGTAATCCGATGAAGCTACCCAGAAGCAAAAGGGCAAATGTCTCTTCCAGCGCCGTAAGTTCCTCTTTCACGTAATCCGTGGCCTGAAATTTTGTCATTTTCTTTAGTAGCTCAAAAAAGCCCTCGCCAATCATGGAATAATCCTCACTGGAGCTATAAATTTAAGGCTTTATTGTCTCGGGATATTTTGCTTTTAGAGAAGATGTATTCTGCAGCGAACGATAAAAATCATATAGGAATACGAGGGCCAAAAGGATCTCCAAAACTACGAATCCTCGCACTAAGAGCGAAGATGGCACGGCAAACAGAAACCACCAAAGCCCAGCAAAGACTGTAAACCATAAAGCTCCGGCACAGGCAATTATAAACTTGACGTGTCCCTTGGGAGCAGAGCCAAGCTGCAACACCCACAGAGCAACCGTTAATAAAGTGGCGGCTGCAAGCATTTGGTTTGCGCCACCGAAGGCGGGCCACAACACGTTATAGGCTTTGCCCCAAGCAAGGGCTACGCTCAAAGCCGATGGTATAGCCGATGCCAGCCAACGGTTGGTAATAGCCCTGTAAAGCCTTCCCCCTTGGCTTTTGAGCGGATCCCACACCTCTTCCCAGGCAAAGCGCAACACCCTGTTTCCCGTGTCCATGGACGTAAGGGTAAAGGCCGAAACCCACAGGCTCGAAAAGATCGTCCCTGCCTGGGCTGAAATGCCAAAGGCCTGCTCGAAAAGCCTTCCGTAGCTTTCCGTGAAAATTCCCAGGGGACCCCCAACGGCTCCTATGGCCTTCACATAATTTTTACCAAGATAGAGAGGTTCCTTTAAGCTATCAGCCACTACGCCGATTTCTGACAGCTTTCCGCTTGCTTCCTTAAATACGAGCAAACCGAAGGCAGCGATGGTCACCGTTACGACCGAAGAAAGCAATCCTTCAGTCAACATGCCTCCATAGCCTACGATAAGGCCCTGAGTCTCCTTGTCCAGCTGTTTGGAGGTTGTTCCTGAGCCAATAAGCCCGTGTATCCCCGAGAGGGAACCACAGGCAATTATCAGGGGAACGACGGGCCAGTAGGGAGATGGTACTCCTCCGACGATATTCGGGCTCCAACTTGAAAAACCCGCTAACTCCATCTTTGCTCCTGCAAAGATCAGGGCAACTACTCCCAGGACAAGGCCGAAGACGAGTATATAGGAGTTAAGATAATCTCGCGGTTGAAGCAATATCCACACTGGCAAGGCACTAGCTGCCATCATATAAAAGAAAAATACGAGCAACCACCCCTTATAACTGATGCTCAGCGGCGTCAAGAATCCCAGCCATATGGCTCCAAGAGTGAGCAGAATACCCAAAAGGCTTCCCAATACGAAGTTGATCCGTAATTTGTAGAGCAAAAGGCCCGTTATGACAGCAGCTACTATGAACCACATGGACATGCTCGCCACGTCTGGGCGGGCAATAAAAAGGTATGCAAGGGATGTGGCAAAGGCGGCCAAAGCCAAGACCAGCGTAAGGTAAGCGAAGACTTGAAAAAGGTAAGAAGTACGCGGCCGCATCATTTTGCCGGCTATCCACTGGATCGATTTTCCCTCGTGTCGCACCGAGGCCATGATGGCCAAATAGTCGTGGACTGCTCCTATCAATATGTTTCCAAACCAAATCCAAAGCAAACCGGCCCACCAGCCCCAGGCCATGGCCAACGCGGGACCAAGTATTGGCGCCCCGCCTGCAATTGAAGCGAAGTGATGTCCAAACAAAACTGCCGGATGTGAGGGAACGAAATCTACATCGTCAAACTTGGAATGCGCAGGGGTTGGCCTGGAATTATCCGCCCCGACGACCTTTCGTTCGAGGCTTTTACCGTACCATAAATAGCAGACGAGATAAATGACGATTCCAATTATCAATAAAGTCGATGTGTTCACCCCTTCAAACCTCCTTTTTATATTTATACTTATATTTATACAGTTCTTGCCACCGGATGGGCTATTATGGAGAAAAGGTCAAAAAGCGTCTCCTGTTTTTCTCTGATCTCCTTAAGCTTTTCCGTGCTTATGATCCATATATCCATTGGCTTTGCAGGCTCTATTAGCGATTGGCCGAAGGGCTTAAAACAACCAGCAAGGCTTAAAGCCTCTTCCTCGGTTTCCGTGATCCAGGTGATCCAACTCAGCGAGTCCTGATCGGCCAGGTCCAGGTCGAAGTATCCCGGCAGGTACATGTGCCGTTGGTTCATCAGGTAAAGATGCACTTGGCCTATCGTCTCAACGAAATTTCTCAAGTTATCTTTAAAAGGAGGGCAGGCCTTAAAGAAAAAGAACCTGTCGGCATTTACCAAGCCGAGCCTATCGTTGGGATGCTTCGGGAATTGCACGTAGTAGGCAAAATCGTATCGCGACAGGAAAAGCAGATCTACTGTGAAGCATTCACGCGATATATTGTTTTCCTCAAGCCACATACGGATTTCATCCAAGCTATGAGGTTTCAACTCCCTTGCCTTTAAACCCGTAACGGAAAAGTGAGTTTTTATCCTTTGTACTTCCGGGTTTGATAGGTAGGTCCACTTTAAGTCACAACCTTTAAGCGAAACGATTTCTTCTCCCTTTAATCCCGGCACGTATTCAAGCGCAATGCCCGGATGAAACTCCTTAAGCCCCCATCGTGCAATGAAGCTTTTATCCAGTAAAACCTGAAGCCTGGTGCGCCATAAGGACCGCCTTTGATCCGAAGGCTTTTCAGGAGCCATGCCGGGATTTGCTTCTACAAATTGGCCCTTGCAAAGGTCGATGTAAGCCTTGCGGCCCATTTCCGTCAAAATGTAAATATTTTCCCTTTTTTCAAGCAAGCCCGAACGTTCCAATCGTTTCAAGCCTTCGCTGTCCTCTCCGGCTAACCTCACGGTTTCCTCGTCCCAACAAGGATGCTCTTCGTCAAAGAGCAATAAGATCGCTTCGTCCCCCATAAACGTCTCCACCCTTTCTTGTCATCATTCGTCCAACAGATATTTTTGAAGGTCGCGGCCCGTAAGGTGCATGCCAATGCCCACGGCAAGTTTCAATCGCGCTTGCAGGGGGGTGAGGCTTCCTCCCGAAAGGACTCCAAATTCATTCAGCTTTTGTGCGCTTCCCTCGTAGCCGTGAGACGTCACGACCCTTCCGCGAAGACACCTTGAAGTGACCACTACAGGTACGTTACGCCTGATGATCTGCCTTATCTGTGGGACCCAGGCGGGGTTTACGTTACCTGCACCAAAGCCCGCCAGGACCAACCCTTCCAAGCTTTCGTCCTCGGCCAGCAGTTTAAGCATCCTTTCGCCGCCGCCAAGGGTTGCCCAGATGATTTCAACCTCCTTGGCAGGTACTACCATTTCCTCTATTGCTCTGCCACGCCTTGGTTTTTTTATGATGTGTATCCTGTTTGCCACTATCTCGGCAACAGGCCCGCGATAGGGTGCAGCCAAGGCATCTCTCTTGAAGTTGCTGATCTTGCATATCTCATTTGCTGCAAAGAGTTGATCCTGAAAACATATCAAGACCCCTAACCCCCAGGTGCATTCCGAGGAGGCGGCAAGGATGGCATGATATAAATTCAAAGGACCGTCGGAACCCAATTGGTCCGATGGCAGCGTGGATCCGGTAAATATGACCGGGTACGGGTAAGGCCAAAGAAGATCTACCAGATATGACATCTCCTCGATGGAATCCGTTCCTGCTGTTACGACTATGCCGTTAATCCCTTGGCCGGCTTGTTTTCTAAGCAGTTCCACGAGGTCGGCCATCATGCGAATATTGTAATGGCTGCTAGGTTGGCGACTCCAGTCTAGTACGCTAACATCACACGGTAATTTCTTATCCTTAAACCAAGCCAGCATATCACCTGCACCTAGGGTTGGAGCGTAACTTTTTGCACGTTCATCATACGTCATGCCTATCGTTCCCCCTGCAGCTACAACCAGTACATTAGGGCGTTCCGGCATCCCAACCACCTCCTCGACGTACGTACAAGTTTAACACTTTTTGACTTACAAAAGATGACTGTAGTGATAGAATATTATACCCGAGGCAAGGCAAAAGAAAGGGAAGGGTGATCATATTTGCGGACCGTTGTGGTGGGCGGAGGCAGTGTCGGTTTTTCAGTGGCAAAGAATTTAGTCGAACAGGGACACGACGTCATAGTGATAGAACAGGACGAGGATCGTGCCACAAGGATCGACGATATGCTTGATGTCATGGTAGTGACCGGCAACGGAGCAAGACCACAGGTGTTGGCACAAGCCGGGGTTCACCAAGGCGGAGACGTGAATTTGTTAATAGCCTGCACAGATAGGGACGAGGTGAATATCCTATCTTGTTGGATCGCCAAAAAGGCCGGAGTAAAACATGTTATATCCAGGGCTCGGAGCTTAGAGTTCACCGACAGCCGCATTTGGGCTGATGCGCTAGGCATCGATGAGATGATATCGCCAGAAAGGTCAGTTGCGGGGGTCATCGAAGATATGTTGTCGATGCGCTCGGTCATTGTTTCTGACGAGCTGTGGAACGGCATTGCATGCCTCTATGCAATGAAGGTAAAAAAGGGCGCCCTCCTTGAGGGCCGTCCCTTGAAGCAGGTAAAAGATCTGCGTCCCGATGTGGATGCACTTATCGTATACATAGAACGTCAAGGAGAGGGAGGATTTATCCCCCGCGGCAACACTGTACTAAAGGAAGGAGACCTGTGTTACGTAGTTACCTTGAAGAAAAATGCCCATTTACTCGAAAAGCTTTTTGGCATTGAAGATTCTTTCAGGTTGAGGCGCATTATGATCGCTGGGGGAGGTAAAATTGGCTTTCAAATAGCTAGACGCTTCGAGATCCATCATAAAGACGTTGATGTGAGGTTAATAGATCTTGACCCGGAAAAATGCGAGCGCCTGTCCAAGGAATTGAGCAAAACCTTGATCCTGCAGGGGGACATAGTCGATGAAGACGTGTTGCTAAGCGAAGGCATCGACGAGACTGACGGATTTGTAGCAACGACGGCCAATGACGAGCTTAACATACTGGCAGCCATATTAGCAAAGGATCTTGGAGCAAAAAGGTCCATCGCGATCGTAAGAAACGATACTTACAGAAAACTTGAGGGCAGACTTTTACTTGATGCGATGGTAAACCCCCACGAGGCATTAGTAGGTGCGATAATGCGCTACGTTACTTTGCGTACAAAGGGAGCAATCATGTCCACTATAAAGCAGTTAAATGCAGAGATGGTTGACTTGATCATACCCGAAGATGCCTATGTGGTTGGAAAGAAAATAATGGACCTGCATATATCTCCTATGGCCATAGTCGTGTTGATCCAACGTGGCGATGATATATTCGTTCCAAATGGCATGACCGTGTTAAAACAGGGCGACAGGGTCTTGCTTTACTTAAAAGCTCCAAATGACGAACGAATTTTGCACATGTTCATAAAACAAGAAAAGGATTAACTGCCATGAGGTTTAAGATCATACTAAGGGTTCTCGGTCTCATAGTTGAGGTCGTGTCTTTTTTCATGCTGTGGCCGCTCGTATGGGCTGTATTAGACAGGTCGCATGACGTCGGGGCGATATTTACTTCTATGATAATAGGAATTGCCCTGGGCGTGGTTTTGCTTTTATATGGGGGCAACAACGCTTCCGAAGACATGAGACCAAAGGAAGCACTGGTAACGGTCGGGCTATCGTGGTTGGTCGTTTCCGCCATAGGCGCCTTGCCCTTTTGGCTTTCGGGATCAGTGCCTTCCTTTACGGATGCCTTCTTTGAGTCCGTTTCCGGTTTCACTACGACCGGAGCATCAATCCTGACAAACATAGAGGCAAACCCCAGAGGAATTCTTTTTTGGAGAAGCTTAACTCACTGGTTGGGCGGCATGGGCATTATAGTACTTGGCTTAGCCATACTACCATTCTTAGGCGTGGGCGGACGCCAGCTATTTCATGCGGAAGTTCCCGGCCCTGTGCCTGAAAAATTAACCCCGAGGATTCATCATACGGCCCTTCTTTTATGGGGGGTTTATGTATTTTTAACCATCTTGGAAACTTTGTTTTTGTACTTCGGCGGTCTATCCATTTTTGATGCCCTTACCCATACGTTTGGAACAGTGGCAACGGGCGGATTTTCTCCCTTAAATGGCAGCGTCGGACAATACAATTCGGTTTATGTGGATGTCGTGATCACCGTATTTATGTTCATATCGGGTGCAAACTTTGCATTGCATTACAGAATGTTAAAGAAAGATTTCACTGCCTGGTGGAAGGATGAGGAGTTCAGATTTTATCTTTACATCGTCTTAGGATCAATTGCTACGATCTCTCTTGTGTTGCTTAAGGACCACATCTATAGCAGCATCAGCGACGCCTTACGCTACGTCTCATTTCAGGTCGTCAGCATCATGACCACTACAGGATTTGTAACGGCGGACTTTGAACAATGGCCGGCTTACGCTCAACTTCTGCTCATCCTTTTGATGCTCATAGGCGGCTGTGCAGGCTCTACGGGCGGCGGCATGAAGGTAGTGAGGCTTTTAATTTTGCTTAAGCATGTAAGCGTCGAACTTAAGACAATGCTTCACCCGCGCGCCCATTATGCCATGAGGCTGAACAACAATACGGTAGAAAAGGAAATAGCCCTCTCCATTTCGGCGTTCTTCGTGCTTTACGTCGCTGTCTTTGTCGTATCGTTTCTGTTGTTATCGCTCATGGGAATGGACTTCATATCGTCAATAACAGCTGTAGCCGCAACTCTGGGAAACGTTGGCCCGGGATTGGGCGCAGTCGGTCCCATGGATAATTATTCTGCCCTTGCTGCACCTGCTAAATGGATATTGTCCTTCTGCATGCTCTTTGGACGTCTTGAACTATATCCAATGATAGCCCTATTTTTGCCCGATTCATGGAAGAGATAACCTCGCCCAATGATGTACAATAAATACAACGGCGCAAATCCAATGTATGGGTGAATGAGATGCTCGAGCTTAAAAGCAAGAAGGCAGTACTTTTAGCGGATGCGGCACTATTCGTGGCGGCCATGTTTTGGGGGTCCGGCTTTGGGATAACCAACTGGCTGCTCAAGTTCATGTCGCCCCTATGGTTGCTGTCCGTAAGGTTTATGTTGAGCGCCGGGATTTTGGCCTTGATATTCAGGTCAAGGCTTCCCCTTCTAAGCCGCAGAGATGTCTTTTTGGGATTCTTGCTCGGAAGCCTTTTGGCTTCAACTTTTATAGCCCATATATTTGGCCTTCTTTTCACCACGCCGGGCAAGCAATCCTTCATTGCAGGAAGCAACGTTGTGATGGTGCCTTTTATATATGCCCTTATCTACAGAAAAATGCCTTCTTTGATAGCTACAGCCGGGGCTTTCTTGACCACCGCAGGCCTTTTGATCATGGCATTCACTCCCGGAATGAGCTTCAACTTTGGCGACTATCTTTCTCTTTTGCTGGCCTTTGGATGTGCCTTGCACGTGCTATTCGTTGGCAACCTAAGCAGAAAAATGGACCCCATAGCGCTAACCGTGGTGCAGATAGCTTCAGCAAGTTTAATCCTGACTGTTTTGGCATTATTCTTGGAGCCCCTACCTCCCTTCGGAGAAGTGCCATCCAAAGCCTGGCTTGGCATTCTCTACGTGGCCGTCTTCGTAACGGTCATTCCTTTTCTGATTCAGACCGTCGCCCAGCGTTACAGCCCCGAGATCCACGCTGCCGTACTTCTTTCCCTAGAAAGCCCCTCCGGTTACATGTTTGCTTACCTGATAGGCGAAGAATTGATCAACTTTCAGGTCATCCTTGGCGGAATGGTAGTGTTTGCAGGTGTTGTACTTACGGAACTTGAGGCGTTCCTGACGAAGAAATTTCATCATTCTTCACATGAAGACGCCATGACATTGTGTGACATTAACGGAAGTCGCGACAGGTAAGGGGTATGTCTGCTTGATCCCTAATGTGAAATAACAAGTAAATTTGAGTTTACCTAACGTCTTTATCTGAATTATCATTTTGTTATAAAAAGCTGGCACTCAATCTTGACATTGTTATTTTAATGAAGTATTCTCCTTACAAGAACACAGTTCTTAATATAAGAACAAGGAGGATACTTAATGCCTTCCGAAGGAAAGGACTCCCAGTCACTGCAACGCGCCTTAACCTTGCTATCCTGTTTTTCTTTTGAGAAACCTGAATGGGGTGTCACCGAGCTTGCCTTGAAATTGAATGAGCACAAAAGTGTTATACATAGAATTCTTACGACCCTTCTAAATGCTGAATTTCTAAGACAAGACCCGGTAACCAAAAAATACCGCTTAGGGTTGAAATTTTTTGAATTGGGCATGATTGCAGCAGAAGATATGCAATTAAGAAAGGTCGCCTATCCAATTATGGTCGATCTTCACGAAAAGACCGGCGAAACCGTGATGTTGCTTGTTGCTGAAGGCAGGGAATGTCTTTGCATAGATAAGGTCCAGAGCCAGGAAGGTATCCAATGTACTTCGCGCATAGGCAAAAGGACCCCTCTCCATGTAGGATTTTCTAAAGCCTTGCTTGCTTATCTTCCTGAACCAAAGGTTAAAGAGACTGTAATGGGTGGCCTTCAAAAGTTTACGGATCGTACCGTAACGGATCCTGCCATATTATTGCAGCAGCTTGATGAAATAAGAAAGAACGGTTATGTGATAACCTGTGGCGAAATGGATGAAGGATCCATGTGCGTTGGAGTTCCCATAAAGGGATATTCCGGTTTTGTGGTGGGAGCTTTGAGCGTCGTAGGTCCCGAGTTTAGGATGCGTCCCAAAATTTCAAATACATTGGCCCTTGCCTTGCAGGCAGCACAAACGATATCCCGTTATATGGGCTACAACGGTGACGTAAGTGATAAGGATGGTGATGCCGTGCAAATTATAAATATCAACACACGATAAAATAATTTAATTTGTCTCACCTCACCAGACAATAGAGAATGGAGGGAAAGATGTGCATTATATAATCGAAAAGGTCAAAAAAGAATTAAAAGTTTATATTACAGCTCTTATACTTGTCATTATATCAGAGTGCATTGGGACGATAAGCTTTCAAGTGGGCTGGGGGAAAATTGTACTGTTTCCAATGCTTTTTGCCTTAATCATGGCGGTTATTTTAGGGCCCGAACTAGTTGGTTTCTTTAAATTGGAGGACTGTAAGGCTGCATCTACACTGGTACTCATAGCAATTACTCCTTTTATGGCAAAACTTGGAATTCTGGCCGGAGGAAACATATCCAAGTTGGTAGCCCTTGGACCTGCTTTGATCCTGCAGGAGTTTGGCAACCTTGGCACCATGTTTTTGTCCATACCTGTCGCCCTTTTACTGGGGATGAAGCGCGAAGCCATAGGGGCATGTTACTCGATTAACAGAGAAACCAATCTGGGGCTGTCGATTCACGCCTTTGGCCCCGACTCCCCTGAGACACGGGGAACCTTTGCCATATACATAATTGGCAGCGTTATAGGGACGGTCTACATGGGTTTTCTAGCCAGCTTGCTGGCATCGACAAATCTATTTCATCCATGGGCGTTAGGGATGGCTTGTGGCGTTGGAAGCGGCAGCATGATGGCAGCAGCGACAACCACCTTGGCACATATATATCCAGAATACGCAAACGACATATTCATGCTCGGGGGAGCAAGCGACATGCTTACCGGCATCGACGGGATTTACATGGGGATGTTCATCGGCATTCCTCTTGCCGTGAAGTTATACGAATGGCTTGAGCCTAAAATAGGCATTAAAAAAGACAGGGGAGGCAGAATATCGTTATGAAATATAGGGATTGGTTTCTCATCCTATTTGTAACGTCCGTTATAATGGCGATTTCAAACCTCATCGGTTATAAAACATCTATCATTGACTCTATACCTGGCATTGCTATTTTGTGTGGTATTGCTTTGTTAGGACAATTTTTGAGTCAAATAATACCGGTAAAGCTACCTATGATATTGTATGTCACAACATTAGGGTTAATTTTAGCCAGTCCGATCTCTCCAATATCCGGTATAGTTCTTCAATACACCAATAAAATTGCCTTCATGGCGCCAGTTACAGTAGTCGGAGCTATTACAGGGATTTCTATCGGAAAGGACTACGCAGAGTTTAAGCGCGTCGGCTGGAAATTTCTAATCATTGGTTTGCTTATAATTGCGGGGACGTTTATTGGTTCAGCCATAGTAGCTCAACTGGTGTTAAAAGCCACCGGACGCATATAGCCGCTCCGGTTAAACTATAGTAGGAGGTCCTTAAATTGAACTGCGATATTTTAATCACAAATTGCTCTATGTTATCTTCCAATCTCAATATATTGGATGACGTTTCCATGGCAATAAATGACACTAGGGTAGTTGAGATCGGAAAGTATGAGAACTTAAAGGCAAAATACGACCCTAAGGAAGTGATATCGGGTCGAAACAAGCTCGTAATGCCCGGACTGATCGATGCCCATACCCATTGCTGCCAGCAGCTTTTGAGGGGACGTACCATGGACGAGTACCCCATGATATGGGCGAGAATCCTTGTACCCTTCGAGTCAAGCTTAAATGAAGAGGACGTATATTACAGCGCAAAGCTCAGCTGCCTTGAGATGATAAGGTCTGGCACTACTGCCTTTGCGGACTCAGGCGGAGTTCACATGCATAAAGCTGTCGAAGCCGCAATAGAAAGCGGCATGAGGGCAGCAATTGCAAGATCTACTATGGACACAGGCGCATTCATCCCTACATCCATGAAGGACACTCCAGAAGAAGCCATATCCAAGACAGAAAAGCTTTTCAGAGAATACAATGGCGAAGGCAACGGTCGCATCAAGATTTGGTTTGCCGTCAGGCAAGTTATGACCTGCACGGAAAATCTTATCGCCATGATAGCAGAAAAAGCCAGGGAGCTTCATACGGGCGTTCATGCCCATTTGGCGGAGCATAAGGACGAAGTAAGCTTTTGCCTTCAAAATTACAAGAAAAGGCCGCCTGAGTTTTTGGACAGCGTCGGCCTGCTTGGGCCAAATTTGCTTACAGCCCATAACGTCTTGCTTTCAGAGGGTGACATTACACTGCTTAAAGAAAGAGATGTCAAGCTCGTGCACTGTCCGCGCAGCAACTTCGGCAGTCATGGTTTTCCAAAGACCCCAAGGATGCTTGAAGTTGGCCTTTCCGTTGGATTGGGAAGCGATGGAGCAGCAGGATCAAGTTTGAGCCTGTTCGATGAGATGAAGGTGTTTCGCTCCGGCATACATGCCTTCTGGGGGCTTCCCATCTTCGACCCTGTCATCTTAAGGGCATCAGAGCTGTTGAAGATGGCGACTTTAGGAGGTGCCAAGGCGTTGCTTTTAGATGACGAGATAGGCACTATCGAGGTGGGCAAGAAAGCTGATTTGATATTGATCGACTTGGACCAACCGCACCTTACTCCTACACATAACTTAGTAAATACCATAGTCGAATGCGCAACCGGCAAGGATGTCACGGATTCTATAATTGACGGCAGGGTAGTTATGAAAAATAGGGAAGTAAAGACCCTAGACGAGGAAAAAATTATATACGAGTGCAAGCAAAGGATGACTTCAATATCGAAGCGTGCAGGTATTTGATGACAACCAAATAAGGAGCGATCACGTTGAACGACAGCGTCAAAATCACTGAGGACGAGCGTCCGAGAGCCAGGGATATTGGCATTCATATAGGCGTATTTTCGCCGGGGAAATATAACGCTATAACCGACGTCAAGGGCGTTTTGGTGGTTCATTGCACGCTAATCCAAGGCCATGGACCGCTTACGCCGGGCAAAGGCCCGATTAGAACAGGAGTGACGGCGATTCTGCCGCACGATGGCAACATGTTTAAGCAAAAAGTGCCTGCTGCCAGCTTTGTGTTTAACGGGTTTGGCAAGTCAATCGGATTGCACCAGGTCAATGAACTCGGCAATTTAGAGACACCTATCCTTTTGACAAATACCTTAAACGCCCCGATAGTTGCAGACGCCCTAATAGAATGGATGATGAAGGAAAATCCTGAAATAGGAATTGATACCTGTACCGTTAATCCCGTAGTTGGCGAAATAAACGACGGTTTTTTAAATGATATTCAAGGACGCCATGTAAAGAAGGAACACGTCTTCGAAGCCTTAACCACTGCGCAGTCAGGGCAGACAAAGGAGGGTGCAGTTGGTGCCGGGACAGGAAGCTCCTGTATGGGGTGGAAAAGCGGCATTGGGACGTCGTCTCGTGTGTTGCCACAAGATTTGGGCGGTTTCACGGTCGGTGTTCTCGTGCTTACCAACTTCGATGGGCTACTTACCGTAAACGGCGCTCCCGTAGGTAAAAAGTTAAGGCACATTCCCTTCAAAGATCCCGGAGGCTCCGTTATGGTCATCACAGCGACAGATGCCCCTTTATATCAAAGACATCTCTTACGCGTGGCCAAACGGGCAGTGCTGGGGCTTGCCCGGACAGGATTTTACGGCAGCAATGGTTCTGGAGATTTTTTCATAGCCTTTTCTACAGCCACAACCATACCTCACGAACCAACCGACGTTACCCTTCAAGGGGTAGCGATGACCAACGATGCGCTCTCATCACTATTTTTAGCGACGGTAGAAACCACTGAAGAGGCAGTAATCAACTCCATCTTAAAGGCTGAAACGACAGTTGGGCGCGATGGAAACATTAGCGAAGCGGTAGACATCCAAAAGTTAGTCAGGATTCTTCGTGATTATAGTATTGAATAAATAAGCGGGCCATCGAGACCTTGCATCAAAGGTGCGATGGCCCGCTTATGCTTAAATTACTTCACTAAAATCCGAGGACCTCTCCCACGATGATCACGTGAGATTGCCTGCCCTGAGGCGCCCTTTCAAGCACGAGCATGGCACGGCAAACCCGCTCGGGTGAATCGCAGTCGACGCAATAGCCAAGGGATGCGCAGGGCGTTTTGATATTAAGGCGCATTGCGTTAGGTGGAGTAGCGAAGTTCTTAACCCTGGCAATCGCAGCTTCAAGGCCCCCGGGGCAGACCTTATTTATCCCTATGACGTAAATGATCTTTCCCGCCGCCCAAGCCATGCCGGCAACCCTATTGCCGTTGCCGTCAATGTTGACCATGGTGCCATCTATGGTTACTGCGTTTGCACTGGTCAAAAACACATCACAGAGCAGCTCTTCCTGCAACCTTTGAATGCGTTCTGCCCCTGCGAGGTTTGGATCCCAGTGATGTACGATCTTGTTGCCCCTTTTTTCAAGCTCTTCAAGCAAGCCCAACTCTCTTACGGTGACGCTTCCCGGAATGCCTACGCTTGCATTCTCAGGTATTAACTCCAACACCTTATCTTTGGCCTCGACGGCGGTTCTTGCGTACTCGGCTTTATAACCTTTTTTGTTGAGGTTATTGACGATAGCGCTGCCCAAAAGCTCGTAATGCCTCTTTCTGAAAGCTTCCCAATCAGCCATACAAATCCCCCCTCAGATTGTGAACGAAGTTGCTTCAACTTGACTGTAGCTATTAAAATGATAACATTAATTGGCGAAGTAATTTACAACAAAGGAGTGAATAACATTGTGTAAGATAGTGACCGATGAAGAACACGAACACATCCATTCCCATACGGATGACCCTCTAGAGATAGCAGAGATGTTAAGGGAGACCTTGGCGGAAGAGCTGGACTCCATGAGCGAACTGGCCGCAACCTGGCATATGATCGATGACGAAACCATCCAAAAGAAGCTGATGGAAGCCGTGCGTGCAAAGCAAAAAACGATCTCTTTACTTTTTGAGGCTTTACAGGAGAGCGAAAAAAAGGCCTGGGGTTAACAAAAATCATCAGTATTAAAAATGCCAGCCCGTACTGTGGATCGAAGGATCCGCCATGAGGCTGGCATTTTTAATAAATAGCTTTTCTTTTTAAGCAAGGCCGTTTTTTGCCTTATCGACATGTATCTTGCCTCTGACATAGGAAAAATAAATTCCAACCAAGCACGTAACGGCAGAAATGACGAATGCCAAATTAACGCTTTCCAAGAAGAGATCATGATTCTCCGTGCCTATCTGTTCCTTGCCGAGCATTATCGAAAATATCACTGTTGCCATCGCCATGCTCATCGTCTGACCGATCAGTCGCATGGTTGCCAAGGAGCTTGATGCCGTACCGTAATGCTCGTTGGAGACAGAGCTCATAATGGCGTTAACGTTGGGCGATGAGAAAAGTGCAAACCCAAAGCCAAGACAACATAGCGTGAAGCCCAGATACAAAATGGTGGTATCGTAATTTAATCTCGATAATAAAAACAAACCCAAAGCCGTCAAGGCCATGCCCGCCGAAGCTATAAATCGGGGTTCAACTCTGTCGGACAGTCGCCCGGCCAAGGGAGAAAACCCAGCTTGAACTGCTGGTTGCAGCACAAGAACAATCCCTGCTAATTGGGGCGACATATTCTTTGCATATTGGAGGTAAAGGCTCAATAAAAAAGCTACCGATGCCGTTGCCGCGTAATTGATCAAGGCAGCCAAATTTGAAAAGGCAAAACTTCGATTGCTCAAGAAGAGCCTCACATTAAACACCGGATTATATGCCACCAACTGATATCTTAAGAAAACCAAAGCAAATATGATCCCTGCCAAGACAAAATACAAACTTTTTATCTGAGGAACTAAGAAGAGCCCATACATGAAGAATAATAAGAAAGCGACGTATAGCAGGCTACCTACAATATCGAAGGGCTCTCCTGGGGAGGCGATCCACTCTCCTTTAATATGGCGAAGAATCGTAAAAAATACATAGAGGCTTAAAATTCCTGTTGCAACGAAGATGCTCTTCCATCCAAAGTTTTGCACTAAAATGCCACCGCAAAAAGGTCCCAACGATAATCCTAAATAGGTCGCAGCTGTGTTTATTCCCATGGCTCTTCCTCTTTCTCCGGGTGGAAAAACAGAGGCAAGTATGGCTATAGATGTCGTCACTATCATAGCTCCTCCTATACCTTGCAATACACGGCAAAGGATGAGAAAGGTCAAATTTGCTGAAAATAAGGCAAGGAAATTAAAGAAGGCCAAAAGGGCAGCGCCAAGGAGAAAGATTTTTCTCCTGCCCACTATATCGGCCGTCCTTCCAACGGGAACTAAAGCAGCAGCTGTGGCTAACATGTAGGAAGTAGCCACCCAACCGAGGGTGGCAGCGTCAGCATCGAAGTATCTGCCGATAACCGGTAAAGCAACGTTCACCGTCGATATCATAAGCGGTCCTAAGAGGGAAGCTATTGCAGAGACGAAGAGGACGGTCCTTTTAAATGAAGAATTGGCCACGAATCATACCTCTCTTTGGATTCAAATAATTAAAATAATGGACTGAAGAGCTTGGTAATTCCGTAAATAACATGTTCTATGGCCGGCCTTTTTTCCCACTCTTGACGGTGCAATAGTTTCGAATTTCTTATATACATCTCCTGAGCCTCAACGATCCGGGATACCTCATCCGGGCTATAGAAGATCATATCAACCTCGAAATCGAGAGCAAAGGATCGAATATCGAAGTTGCTAGTCCCCAAAAAGGCCACTTCGTCATCGATCGTAACGGTCTTGGAATGGAGGATATCATTCTTGTAAAGATATATCTTGACTCCCATATTGAGCAGGGGGGTAAAGTGGGATCTTGCAACGCCCCCTACTATGGCCTTGTCTGCTCGCTGAGGTATCACAAGCCTGACGTCGACGTCCATTATGCGGGCTGTCTCTATAGCGTGCATCGTCTCACTGTCGGGAATGAAATATGGAGTGGTGATGGTGGCCTGTCTTTTAGCGTTGATCAAGGCCGACACGATCAATCGCTGATAGTTTTGCAGCTGCATCGACGGACCGCTCGGGACGGTCTGTAAAATCGCGCTTCCTGTGGCATTAAGATCGGGAAGAAAATGCAGCAATTGATCAAAGGGCAAATCCTCATGGGTCTCTACGTACCAATCCTCATAAAAGACCGCCAGGAGCTGAATTACCACAGGACCCGTAAGCCTCACCGAAAGGTCATGCCAGAGGCGGCCCTTTGCCTTATTGTTATAGGAAGGCTCTATGACGTTATGGGAGCCCGTGTAGGCGACTAACCCGTCTATTATGGCGATCTTCCTGTGGTTTCTTATGTCGTAACGGGCCGTGAAGGGCGTCCGCCTGAGAAGCCTTACAGGCAAAGCTTCCGCAACCTTTACGCCGCTTCTTCGCAATATATGTGCGTGCCGCCTCAGGAAGGCCTTTGAGCCCACCGAATCGACAAGCAACCTGCATTCGACGCCCCGTCTGGCGGCTCTTTCCAAGGCGTCAAAGAGCTTTTCGGTCAATTTATCGTATGAGAATATATAATACAGCAAGTTGACGTATTTTTTGGCTTTATCTATATCACGACACATATGATCTAAGAATTCCTCAGGGTCGCTTATAAGCAAAACAGAATTGCCAGCCACCGGGCTCATATCCACCATCTTGTAGGCCATGCGGCTGATCCTCGTTTGATCTTCGTTTAGGGCAGGGTTGTTGACCTCATTTAGCACATGCACTCTTAAGTTGTGAAGCATGTCGCCTAATTCCGACAATAGCCTCATGCGACGCCTTAGTCTTTCTCTGGGAAGTCCCGTGGAGCCAAAGAGCGAATAGAGGATGAATCCGCCCCACGGCCATATGTTGATGGCCAAAAGCCAGGCCATGGCAGTAGGCGGCTCATGCTTCAAGGGGACATAGCAGAGCATGCCAATGCGGATACAAAAGGAGGTTGCATTGTATAACCAAAGGAGTAACATCGAAATATCGTTATTCATATCCTGTTACCTCAGGATAATTAATTTAAAGAGAAAAATCACACACGAGCGGCAGATGATCAGAAAACGTCACCTTGGGAATGAATAGATTATCTACCTTTATTTCAGGGCTATACAAGACGAAGTCAAGCAACATCCTTGGCGATGAGCTAGGATAAGTGGGCATGAGGTCAGAATTTGCATTTTTGAGCCCGACGCGTTCGATCAAGGGAAACAGCTCATCTTCGCCGCCGAAGGTGTTGCAATCTCCTGCTAATATTACAGGTTTTTTGGACGACATGCATCTTTCTGCCAACTCCTCCAGTTGCTTCGTACGGGCCTTACGCCCCAGGGAAAGGTGGACCAAATACAAGACGAAGTCCTCGTATTCCACTTCCAGAAGAGCCCTCTTTACGCCGTAACTCAAGTACCTCACCTTGTGGCTGACTGGCGGGATCTTGGTTACGACAGCATTGCCCTGCGACTTGAGAATCGGCGTCTTGGTAATGAAGGATTCAGGGTAGTATTTACAGCAAAAGATAGGCATCCCTCCGATTTGCGAGGCCATTTCCTTAGGTTGGCTTTTACCGTTCTGCCTATAGGAACCTCCATCGGATTCGACCAGGCCGACGATGTCTGGATTTAACTTCATCAAGAAGCTAGAGATATCTTTAAAATTTTTTTCGGTCTTTCTAAAACATCCCCAAAAGGGAAAGGGGATATGATAATCCCACCCAGTTCCGGTGGCGTAACGAATATTATAAAGCACAAAGCGCATTCCCAAACGTTCCTCCCATAAACTTTTACTTTTGAAAATTTTACAAGATATATTAACTCCTTTAATCATTTAAGGCAAGCTGTCGGGCCATCATTGAATCCGCGACAGGTATTTCGACCATTTTTCTATAAATTTGTCCTCGGGACTTTCCCAGACCCTTTTGTGAAGCTCAAAGAGCATGACGGGGGAGCGTAGCAGAGCCATAATCTCGCTTCTGCTCAAAACCTCTTTCGAGTCGATGGCATTTAGGGCTTTTTTTAGAACTTTAGGCATCAACCTCCCCCTTTTGCGCAAAAGGCTTCGATGCAATGCATTAACCCAGGGATCGAAAAGAGCCAATTTAAAGTCCTGGTCAGCAGGCAAAGGCGGATTTGCCAACACCTCAGCCAAAACCTTCATCTCTGGCGACGGATCCATCTCCTGTGGCGTCAAGAAAATTCCATGTCTTTTGAAGAGCTCCCCCGCAGTTGGCCGGCTGGTCCAAACGGAAAGAAAGATCGACAGCACGAATGAGATTAGTATAGGCGAGAGCCATATGCAGAATGCAGGATTAACGATCCACAAAATTGTACCCCATAACAGGCCTATGAGCGTATCCTTCCAATGAAACTTTAAGGCTTGCCTCCAACTGAGGCCCACGTCGGACCTTTCCTGCGGGCCCCAACCGACCTTTTTGCCAAGCAGCGCCAACAAAAGGAACTTACTGTGAAATAACATCTTTATTGGAGCAAAAAACACCGAAAAAAGCGTCTCAAGAAGAACGCTTGACACAAGCTTGCCGGTTCCCCCAAAAAGTCCTGCCTTTTTTTTGACTATGACCAAATACAAACCCAGCAATTTCGGAAGAAATAGCAACACGACGGTCACTATGAATAGGAAAATCGCCCATCCAGGATACCATACAGGCCATTCGGGGAAAAGGGCGTACTCGGCAGGGAAGTAGACGGGCTCAATCCAAACATCCAACAGGGCCTGGAGGGAACTCATGAATATGAAGCAAAACCAAAGCAACCCCGATCCGTATATCATCACGCCATTTAAGAAGAGAAATCGATGGGCGGGAATGATCCCCTTTAGCAGGAAAAGCCTCAGGTGCTGTAAATTTCCCTGGCACCAACGCCTATCCCTCGACAGTTCTTCAAGCAAGGTAGGAGGAGTTTCCTCATAGCTGCCATCTAAATCGTAGGAAAGCCAAACCTCGTAGCCCGCCCTTCGCATCAGGGCGGCTTCGACGAAATCGTGGCTCAATATCTCGCCGCCAAAGGGAGGATCTCCAGGCAAGACGGGAAGGGCGCAGTTTTCCATAAAGGGCTTAATCCTGATGATGGCATTGTGTCCCCAGTATTGCGCGTCGCCAAGCTGCCAAAAGCTTAAACCAGCAGCGAATATAGGGCCGTACACGTAAGTCGCAAATTGCTGTATCCTACCGTAAAGCGAGCGCCTGCCAATGGCCTTTGGTGCGCTTTGCAGTATCCCTACCTTGGGATTAGCCTCCATAATCGCCGTCATCTGTACCAATATATCACCGGTCATGACGCTGTCGGCATCGAATACGATCATGTACTTGTAATTTTTGCCCCATCTTCGACAGAAATCGGCAATATTACCGCTCTTTTTCTTTACGTTTCTAGTCCTTCGCCGATAAAACAGCTTGCCTTTTGCCTTCAGGCGTTCGCACCATTCGGCCCAGGCCAACTCCTCACACACCCATGAATCGGGGTCATTGCTGTCGCTTAAAACATAAAAATCATAATGCTTCAACTTGCCCGTTCGCTCAAGGGAACGATAAGTCGCTTCGATCCCGGCATAGACGCGGTTGACATCTTCGTTATAGATGGGAAACACCAGAGCAACGCGCGTGTCATCCTTTATCCCGCGCGCCTTGGCCTTGGGCGCGTAACGATCCACGCCCCGAAGGACCGATATGAAGCCAACAAGCGCTGTCCAAAAGCCCACCGATATCCAGGCAAAAAGGACGGCAAAGGCAAAAAGCATGAGGTAACCTAAAAGGGCCCCGCTCCTGAAATATATGATTAAACTCATGAGATATGTCGCCAGAGCCGTAGAGGCAATCACTAGTATTGCAAAAAGCCTGCGTCGCCTTTTGGCCACGGTCTCCCAAAAAGCCTTGCTGGCTGGAAGTTCAAACAAATTGGAAAGGCTGACCAGAAACCCCTTGGGAACCATCGATGACCTGTTTATGGGCGGCGTCGAAGTCAGACCTCCATATCCATCGTTCAGCAGCTTCGACAAGACATTTTTACTGATGCCCGGCCATCGTGGGTCATCTATTAAGCTATCGTCGTTTGAAATGCCGTTTAAAAGTTCACCGGCAAGCTCATCGAAAAAGCTCGATGTAATTAATGAAATCTTGCGCATGACGTTTAGCGCAATCTCCAAGGAGCGGGTAGACGTTACCCCCAGTAACCAAACATAGGCAAGTATGCGCCTGGTTAGCTTCAACGTTATAGCTGCCATAGGTAGCTCCACGTCTCCGTCAATGCATCAGGAAGATTGTCGCCTTTCTTGATATAGGCCTCGATCTTTATCTTTGGACGTTTGTCAGGCTGCAGTTGCTCTATGGCGCTGCCGCCTTTGGCCCGTACCTGAAATGACAATCTCCATCCGCCGGTAGCTTCGTTTTTCATCAGGATCTTTTCAACCAATTCAGCTCCTTCGGACACGTTGACAACGGCAGTAAGTCCGGTACTTGCCGGTATGGCTTCAATGGATCTTCCCTTAAAATCGACCACAAAAAGTCTCGTGTCATTATCCCTTCCCTTGCCAGTACGAGTGGAAACGACGTAACCCAGCCCATGGGGAGAGCCGATTGGTCGATGCCAACTCATCCTGTAAGAGACATCTATTGGTTTGCCCAGAGGAGGTATTTCTTCAGGGACCCAAAAGGCCACGATGTTGTCCGTCGTCTCCCAAGTCGTTGGTATTTCCACTAGCTCGACATGGCCTTTTCCCCATCTGCCCCTGGGAGCGATCCATACGCTCGGCCTAAGCTCGTATCTGGCTTCTAAGTCCTGATAATGGTCAAAGGTTATGTCGCGCTGCAGCAGTCCAAAACCCTTAACATTGGTTGCAGGGAAGTCAACTATGTTAAGGCGTGCTGAATTTTGCAACGGCCGCCATTCCCATTTGTCATTTTCGTAGGCGATCAACAAACCGTCGGAATCGTGCACTTCAGGGCGATAATCGTCAGGTCGGTTAACGGTATTTTCGCCGTAATAGAACATGCTGGTAAGCGGCGCGATGCCGAGCTTTTCTACGTCCTTCCTTCTAAAGATAGACGCCTTGACATCGATGGCCGTCTTTTCTCCGGGCTGTATGTAAAATTTGTAAGCCCCGGTCAAGCTTGGGCTGTTAAGCAATGCGTAAACCGTGATCTTGTCATATCTTCGCGGAGGCTTTACGATCCAAAATTCCTTGAAGTAGGGAAACTCCTCGCCCTTAGGCAATGCCGTGCCTATTGCAAGACCTCTCGCTGACATGCCATACCATTGTCCCTTTCCCAGAGCCCTAAAGTAACTTGCACCCAAAAAGGAGATCAGTTCATCATAATAATCCTTCCTGTTTAAAGGATAGTGAATCCTAAAACCTGCAAATCCTATGTCCTTGTACTCGTGCACCGGCAAAGTGTTTTTGCCGTAATCAAAGAGGTTGGGATCGAAGGGGAAGGGTTTTACGCCCTCGGGCGTCACTAAGTTGATCTTTACGGGAACGTTGTACAGAAAGCCTAAATGATAGAACTGGATCTCGAAAAGCGAATTCTTGCCGCGCCAGACCGATCTTTCAGGCCTAAACCTTATGTCTCTCCATTGGTCGTAGTTGAGGTCCTTCAAAGAGGTTGGGATTTTACCGACAGACTCCTGATATGGGGACAACGAAAGGTCGCGGGCTTTCTTCCAAACCTCCTTTTCCAGGCGGTCCAGCTGGTTGGCACTCACCTTAGAGCTACCGTAAATTACAGGTGTCTCAAAAACAAATGCTATACTCAATAGCGAAATAGCAACTATGGCTAAAATAGTTCGCGGCTTCATCAAACGCACTCCTTCCATGCCATGCTTTTAACATGGACTATGAAAATCATGGATAATTTAAATCCTTTTGATCGTTTGCATTTATACCATATATTCCTTAGATCTGAAAGCATCCGATAAACGGCGTAAAATTATCCGAAAGAAAGCCAAATCAAGGCGCAAGGTTTAAGGAGGGATGGACTTGATAGAGCTTCTGAGAAAACGAAGAAGTATCAGGCATTTTAAGGACGTCGCCATAGAGAAGGATAAGGTAGACCTGCTGAAGGAAGCAGCCCTTCGAGCCCCTACGTCCAAGAACTTGCATTCCTGGGAATTTGTCTTTGTAGATGACAAAGACACGATCGGCAAGCTGTCGGAGGTAAGGGGCCAAAGCTCCTATTTTCTCAAGGGAGCACCCCTTTGCCTGGCAGTGATCGGACGAGAAGACGTAAACGACACCTGGATAGAGGATGCATCGATAGCTGCCATCATCGTTCAGCTTACCGCTCTTTCCTTAGGACTGGGCTCGTGCTGGATACAGATACGAAATCGAATGCATTCCGATGACGAAAGCGCTGAAAGTTACGTGAAGTCAGCTTTAAACATACCGGAGCAGTGTAGGGTAGTGTGTCTTGTGGCCTTAGGCTATCCCGATGAAAAGAAGGACCCTACGCCTTCAGAGAAGCTGAGGTGGGATAAGATACACGTCAATAGGTGGTAGACAATATCGCGGCGGTAAGGGACTTACGGCTAATTTGCCCTAAGTTCCTGCCGTCGCAACAAACTTTCCAATACATCTAGCCTATAGTGCGCTCGAGGAAACGCAGGAAGTTACCTCCAATTATCTTGGCTATATCCTCTTCCTTCACGCCTCTTGCGATGAGCTCGGCAGTAAGCTCGAAGCTTCTGGCATGCCCTTTTATGCAGTCGTAGTTAGGGCTTTCCTTTGGCGATGGGGAGAGCTCTCGAAATTCGTCGCAAAAATCGAAGCCGTAACAAACGTGCTCAAATGATCCCGTTATTTTATAAATGTGCTCGATGTGATCGGCCAGGTCGGCTGCACCAATTTTTTCCTTCGCGTCTTTGACGAACTCGCTACAGGAATTCATGCCCATGAGGCCACCTCTTTGGGCAATCTGCAGTATTTGCTCATCCGTCAGGTTGCGCATGGATCGCGCTAGATTTCTGCAGTTGGAGTGAGAGGCAATCACTGCTTTATCATAAAACTTTAATACGTCGCTTAAGCCTTCGTCATTTAGGTGACTTACGTCGATGTACATGCCAAGCTTTTCCGCCTCTCGAATCAGCTTGACTCCAAAATCGGTTATCCCTCCCCTTTGGCCCTCTTCCCGGGCTTCGAAGTGACAACCGTCGGCAGCGTAATTTCTCCTGCTCCATGCTATCCCAACGCCCCGCACGCCCAACTCGTAGAATATAGGCAATAAGTTTAAATCGTTGCCTATGGGCTCAACGCCCTCAAAGGAAAGCATTATAGCTACCATGCCCGCTGAGTTTGCTTCCTTTATCTCTTTTACGCTGCGACACAACGAAAAAAGGCCGGGGCTTTCTTCAATTTCCTCGTGAAGTACGCCTATATAGTCCAGAGCGCGCCTCAATGCCATTTCGGGAAGATATTCGTTCGAGACGAAAAGAGAGGAGACAATCAAATTTACGCCTCCCTGTCTGAAGGCAGGGATGTAACGATTTTCCATGACCTTGGTCTCTCCCCTTTGGCGCCTATCCCATATAAGTGGCAATAGGTCAAAGTGGGCATCCGAGACGAAGTGCTTTTCGTGAAGCGCCCTTGCCATTTCGATATGCTCGCGATTTACCGTCATTTGATCATCTCCAATTTGTTAATATACTAGCAGGCTTATGATTTCCAAAAACGGCGCTGCGCCACCCCGTTGTATTCCGACAGGGAAAGCTCGTCAGCCGGCGGGGTGGAATCCCAACAGTAGACGAGAAAGTCCAGCTCGTCTGCAGCAGAAACTATCAAGGCTTCCGGCGTGCTTGGCAAAACCGGAGAACCATATTCCTTTTTCCCATGGTGACTGATTATGATATGGCCTATGGCCAAGATGACGTTTTCGTCGAAATTGAACTTTTTGGCAAACTCCATGAAGGTGAAATAACCCAATGGAATGTGATCGATGACGGCACCTTGAAGCGTGATTTGCGGAGCCAGGTCAATGGAGTAGGCGTTTAACTTGCCGATGTCGTGAAGCAGGGCTCCTGCCGTGAGTATATCCATATCTATCTTTAAGCCCTTGTTTAAATAGATGGACCCTATGGCCCTGGAAGCCTTAGTGACGTCAAGGGTATGCTCAATCAAGCCGTGAACGTAAGCGTGATGATTTTTAACCGCTGCAGGAGCCACCTTGAAGCGTTCCCACATCTCGTCGTCAAAGAAATCGTGCAGCAATGTTCTGACAGGCTCACCGCAACTGTCCACTATAGCCCAAAAGTCGCGCTCCATCTGCTCGATGGGAACGGGTGATTTTTCCATGAAGGACTCGGGAGGATATTTATCCGCACTAAGCAAGTAGATCTGGTTGACATGATACTGGAGCTTCTGCTTAAACTTGGTAACTACGCCCAATATCCCGACGGGTTGTCTTGATATGCGCTCAATCTCGGCCAACTGGTCTTGATCCAAGGCCTTCTTTTCTCCCAGGCGGGCATCCCACCATTTCGTGTCTGACCATGCCTTGACATTTAAAGTACCGCTTGCATCCATGACGGCAAGATCCCAATAAGGCTGATCGTTTTTATCGCGCTTTAGTCTTGCTGATGTTAACACCCCTACCGCTTTAAACTTTTCTCCCGGCTTTAAATTTTCCTTTATGTCATTGATGGTCACACAAATATCGTCCAACATCATTACCACCTTAATATCGTGAAAAATTCGCCGTGAATCCCTACGCTTTACATTTTATACCACTAATAAATGGCAAACGCCACCTGGACATTTTAATCGCTCAAGGGTAATATACTGACAAATGAAAAGGGGGAATTACAATCATGGCTAACATAAAAGAGCGCCTGCGCAACGGAGAGGCGTTGATTGGGACGTTTGCAGTTGTGCCCTCGACGGACTCCATCGAGATACTGGCGCTTGGCGGATTTGATTTCGTGGTTTTGGACAGGGAGCACGGCCCTCATTCAGTGGAAAAATTGCAGGACATGGTCAGGGTAGCCCAATTGCACGGAATGGGAACTCTGGTGAGGGTACCGGAAAATTGCGAGAAGGAAATACTTTGGGCGCTGGATACCGGCGCTGACGGAGTGCTTGTGCCCATGATTGAAACGGCTTCGGATGCGGCTAATGCAGTCAAGGCATCTAAGTACGCTCCGATAGGCCATAGAGGAGTGGCCTTGGTAAGGTCGTCAAGATACGGGAGCTTGGAGATTTCGTCCTATCTTAATAAAGCCAACGAGGATACATTTGTTGCACTGCAATGCGAAAACACCAAAGGGCTAGCTAATCTAGAAGAGATAGCAAGCATGCCGGGAGTGGATATGATATTTTTCGGTCCCTTCGATATGTCCGCCTCCTTGGGTATACCTGGCAAAGTTGACGACCCGAAAGTAAGGGACGCAGCCGCAAGAGTGCTTGACGTATGCAAAAAGTTCGGCAAGGCTGCAGGAACCTTTGCGACATCGGCCGATGGAGCTGCCAGATACATCAAGGAAGGCTTTAACGCCGTTGGCCTTGGCATTGAAGCTGCCATTTACCTAAATGCCGTAACGAGCCTCGTTAAAGCAGCAAAGGACGAGGCGAAGAAATAAGATATGTACATAACCACGGCCCTATCCCGCAAATTGTCATATCCTAAATTTCTCCAGTTCTGCAGGATGGGCCGGCTTTGTGACTATGTTTAAGCGATCCTCCTCGGACGTCATCAAAATTCGCACAGGATCACCTTCATGATCGCTGTAGCGCGCAACAAACCTGGCAGATACTTCAAAGTTTTCCTGAGTGAGCAAACCGTCTCGGGAATAAAGCAATGCTACCGGGCCTTTCACGTTAATTGGGTTTACAAGCCACATCCATGGAAGGCGCAGTTGAAGCAGTCTTTTGTTCTCCTTCATATCCCTTCCTATGACCAGGTGGGCTTTGGGCGGCAGTAAGAAATGCCTGCCCACACGAAGGAGGGCAATGTGAAAGAAGGAAATTTGCCCCTCAAAGGCCTTCATGAAACGTCTTAGCTTTAGCGAAAACAGTTTTTCCGTAAGCGGACATCCTCCCGCAGGCGAGGGATACTTCTTGATATGCCATTCTTGCGCTAAGGCTATCTGTACCTTTCTGCCGCGTCCGGAGATGGCAAGCAGGCGGTTCCTGTCAATCAATCCTTCCCTTTCAGGAGCCGTTGGTGGCAACAACTTTGCCGATAAAGGCCTTAAGATGTAATCTCCAAAGCCGGACGCTTCGTCAACCCGTCTTAAAGCGGCAATGGTCTGAGATTTTGGCCTTTCTCCTGCCACTTCGCCCGTAGCCAAGAAGTCGTATCCTCTTTGTTTCATCATATTCCCTGCCGTCTTTAGCATCAAGGCATGACAGTCTATGCAGGGGTTCATGTATTTGCCAAAACCGTGAGGCGGATTAAGCAGGAGATTAATGTATACTCTTTCGGGAAGCGGTGCTATAATTAGCGGATAGTCGTACAGGCGAGCTGCAGAAACTGCCTTTTCGGAGGCAAGGAAGGGTGCGGTAAACGTCAAACATGTGACTTGGACGCCGTTTCGGCGTAAGACCTCGCCTGCAAGCAGCGAATCGAGTCCTCCAGAAAAAAGAAGAAGTGCTTTGGGCGATCTTTTTGCCATCTTTCCTTCCTCCCAAAACGTATAATTATTTATTGATAAATACATATCAGCTTTGATAGACTATCCGAAGTTTCTCGATGCGTCAAATACGCTCGAAACCTATGAGGTGGTTAGTAGATGGACAATATCAGGAACTTTTGCATAATCGCTCACGTCGACCATGGGAAATCGACGCTGGCGGACCGACTGCTTGAATACACCAATACGATAGAGTCAAGAAGAATGAGAGAACAGTTTCTGGACACTATGGACATAGAGCGGGAACGAGGCATAACGATCAAGTTGGTTCCCGTCAGGATGAAGTATAAGGCAAATGACGGACGGGAATACATCTTAAACCTGATAGATACTCCCGGTCACGTAGATTTCAGCTATGAAGTGTCAAGGTCCCTTGCAGCCTGCGAGGGGGCACTGCTCGTGGTGGACGCCACGCAGGGAGTGGAGGCCCAAACCTTGGCCAATGCCTATTTGGCGGTAGATCAGGGGCTGGAGATAATTCCCGTGATCAATAAAATAGACTTACCTAGCGCGCAGCCTGATGAAGTTTTACGTCAAATAGAGGAAATAATAGGCTTGGATGCCTCTCAAGCTCTACTAGTAAGTGCCAAGGAGGGCATAGGCATACCGGAGGTCTTGGAGGCCATAGTCAAAAGGATTCCGCCTCCCAAGGGCGATGTCAACGCCCCTCTACAGGCGCTTATCTTCGATTCGGTTTATGACAACTACAGAGGCGTCATCTCTTACGTGAGACTGGTTAACGGTTCCGTTAAAAAAGGGCAAAACATACTTTTCATGGCAACCAGGAAAGTGTACGAGGTAGAGGAGGTGGGATTTTTTATCCCCTTCATGTCTCCTTCTGAGGAAATTCGAGCAGGAGAGGTTGGCTACGTAATTGCAAACGTCAAGACTCTCTTTGAGGCCAGAGTGGGAGATACCATTACGGATGCCAACAAGCCGACGGATAGACCTTTGCCCGGCTACAAGCACGTAAAGCCGGTAGTGTTCTGCGGACTTTTCCCGGTCGACAGGGACGACTTTCCGCGTTTGCGGGAGGCCATCGAGAAGCTTCAGTTGAACGACTCAGCCTTGACGTTTGAGCCCGAGACTTCTGAAGCTCTTGGGTTCGGCTTTCGATGCGGATTTTTGGGATTGCTTCACATGGACATAACGGTGGAACGCCTCAAGAGGGAGTTTGACATAGATCTTGTGGCCACAGCGCCGAACGTGGCATATGAAGTGGTGCTTACAGACGGAAACATCATCGAGGCACACCGGCCGTCTGACTTTCCCGAACCCACGAAGATCGAGGAGATCAGAGAGCCATACATAAAGCTCACGATTTTTTTGCCATCGGATTACGTCGGCAAGGCCATGAAGTTATGTCAGGACAGGCGCGGAGAGTTCGTCTCGCTCGATTACATAACTCCCGAGAGAGTAAGGCTTATCTACAACCTTCCATTGGCGGAATTCATAATAGACTTTCACGATCGCCTAAAGTCCATAACCAGGGGTTACGCATCCATAGACTACGAACACATAGGTTATAAAAAATCGGACCTCGTGAAGGTGGATATACTCATCCATGGAGAGCCCGTAGACGCCTTCTCGTTCATATGCCATAGAGACAACGCCTACAAGCGGGCGCTGAGCGTAATAAAAAAGCTAAAGGAGCTCATACCCAGGCAGTTGTTCGAGGTGGCTATACAGGCATCCATTGGGAGCCGCGTGATAGCCAGGGAGAACGTGAAACCCTTGCGCAAAAACGTGCTCGCGAAATGTTACGGCGGCGATGTGACGCGAAAGCGCAAGTTGCTTGAAAAACAAAAAGAGGGCAAAGAAAAGATGAAGATGATAGGAAAGGTTCAAATTCCACAGGAAGCCTTTCTTGCCTTCCTGCAGGCTGATGAGGAAGAATAAATTATCGGGCATGACAAACGGTGCAACCGCGCGGCTCGGATGGGCGTTGTCATGCCCCCTTTCGCTTTACGTCCACATCCCCTTTTGCGTCAGGAAATGTCCCTACTGCGCCTTTTACAGCATCACGGCAAGCCCGGAGGACATGGATAAGTACTTGGATGCCTTGGGGCAAGAGCTTCAGCTATGGACGTCCCTGTCAGGGGACAAGTTGCACGCTCAAACGCTTTACATCGGAGGAGGAACGCCCACCGTTTTAAGCGCAAAGCAGTGGGAAAAGCTGATCCTTATCCTCGAACGATATGTGGATTTCTTGCCATTTTTAGAGGCAAGCGTGGAGGCAAATCCAGGCAGCTTACGTGCAGACCACATTAAGCTGTGGCGTTCCTGGAAAATCACGCGCGTCAGTTTGGGTGCTCAAAGCCTGGATGAAGGTGAGCTTAACTGGCTTCGCCGGCCTCACAATGCCTACGACGTCGCTGACTCGTTAGCTGCCTTGGTGGCAAGCGGCCTAGACGTAAGCGTGGATCTGCTTTTCGGCTTACCGGGGCAGACGATACAAAGCTGGCACAGGACCATCAAGGATTGCCTAAGGTTTGGGATCAGACACCTGTCGATTTATGAACTGACCCTGGAAGAAAACACCCCCTGGGGCGAAAATCCGCCAAAGGGCTTGACTGCAGGTTACCCCTTATACCGCTTTGCCCAATGGTATCTGCCTAAAAGGGGATTTACCCATTACGAAATAGCAAGCTTTTCTCTGCCAGGACATTGGTGTAGACATAACATAGCTTACTGGCAGGGTGAAAATTTTCTAGGCATAGGCGCAAGCGCCTGGGGTTATCTCGACGGCTACAGGTACGGAAACGTCAAAGACATCAAGACCTATGCAAAAAAAGTTTCAGAGGGAAAGCTTGCCATAGCCGATGAGGAGGTTTTGCCGACCGAGCAGGCAGCCAGGGAATCTGCCGTACTTGCCCTGAGGACGATGTGGGGGGTATCAGGACGTTTCTTTAGGAGGAGATGGGGATGGAAGGCCTACAGGGACTTTTGCGACACGTGGAGGGGATTGCCCGAGGACTGCAAAATCACCTGTCACGGGAGATACGCCCTTTCGCCAAAGGGCTTTCGGGTGGCAAATTCGCTTTGGGAGGAATTTCTGTGATCATGATGAACAAAAGCAGGCGTACGTGCCATGGCACGCCTGCTTTTGTTAGTTTTAACCATAAATTAAGGCTTTGTCTACTTCCATCATCGCCTCTGTTATCTGAAACATGTTGGAGATCGTGCCTACGGCAACTTTGTCGGTTATTCCAAAATGATTCGTGCACGTGCCGCAGACAAGGATGGCGGTTCCTCTTTTCTCGAGGTCCTTTAGTATATCGCAGGCACTTGAATCCGGCAGGGCCAAAAGTACGCCCTCGTTCATTAGCGCCAAAACCACAGGCGGTTCGTCTTGTTCGACCAGAACGCCAAGGAAGCTTTTCATCAACACTTCGCCCAATCCGTCGCTTGCCCTCCCAAGCGTATTTGAGAGAAGCAAGATCCCTACGGTCTTTCCTTTTTCAGTTGCCAAAGGCGTACCTGACGAAAGAGTCTCTTTGGGCGATTCCCGATGGCCTTCGGGCGAAACCTCCAATTTTCCACGAATGACAAAAATCCCGTCTTCCCGTTTCCCCTCTTCGACGACTCGATATCCGCGCGAGCCCAGGAAACGCTTGACGTTTTGAAACGAAACGTCGTTATCTACCAAGACCTCGATCTCGGTTTCCCCCGAGTCTATCGCCTGTTTGGTGAGTATGACAGGCTTTGGGCAGGTCATTCCTCTTGCGTCAACTACTTTCATATCGCTCATGCGCTCCTTTTTAATCTGAAGTAAGGGCAAAACTGCCCTTGATCTTTAAATATAACCCTAAATCGAAGAAGCAAAGACCTTATAGCGATTCGATTTCAAAGCTTTTGACGATCTTTATTCCTGTCTCTTTCATCTCTTCAAGGCTTGCCCTAACGCTTTCTTCGCTTATGCCTCGAGAGGCGTCCAGGACGACATATGTATCGTAGCCCAATTTTCTGGCATCCATGGCGGTAGATTTTACGCAAAAATCGGTTGCCAGACCGCATACGAATATCCTTTCCGTGCCGGCTGCCTTTAAAGTTTCGGATAAACCGGTGCCGTCGAAGGCGGAGTATGCCTCGCGCGCAACATCGGTGGCCTTGCTTACGACAATGGCAGAATCGGGCATGAGAAGATCGGGGTGAAATTCGGCACCCTTCGTATTTTGAACGCAGTGGGGAGGCCAAGTGCCGCCTTCATCCCTGAAGCTCTTGTGACGTTGCGGGTGCCAGTCTCGCGAGAAGATGACCAATCCGCCCCTTTTTTCAAACAGTTCGATAAGCTCATTTACGATCGCAACTATCTCATCACCTCCCGGAACAGCCAGATTTCCTCCGGGGCAGAAGTCCACCTGAACATCCACGACTATCAGGGCATCAGTCTTGCATATTGGCATCTCAAATATCCTCCTGTTAAATTCAATTTGCCAAGGGGTAATTTAATATAACTTTGAAATATAATACATTCATCTTATTTATAATTGTTTATTACTTTTAATATTGTCAAATTAACTTTAGGCTATATAATTATAAACGCTCTAGAAGTGTTCAAACAAAAAGATAGAAAATTTGAAAAAAACAAACAAAATAAAAGGAGGATGTATGTATGAATTTTGATCTAATCACCGCTTTTTCTATTGTTTTGCTCATCCTTTATATCGGCGATGTAGTATCTGTCAAGACGAAAGCCTTTGTGCCATCAGTATTCGTGTCTGCAGTCTTATTTCTGCTGGGTTTTTGGACAATTTTACCAAAGAACCTGATAGATTTGGCATGTCTGGGTCAACCGTTGGCGACGTTATCCATGTACCTGCTTTTGGTCCACATGGGTACGATGCTAAATATAAAAGAATTAGCCGCACAATGGAAGACCGTAGTCATATCTTTGGCGGGAATAGTGGGAATTGTCTTGGGGACCATGACATTAGGTAAATATCTCTTCGGATGGGAAGCGGTCGTCATCGCCACTCCACCTTTGACAGGAGGAATTGTCGCAGCTTTGATGATGCAGGATGCCGCAGCCCAGAAGGGCCTTGTTGAGCTTTCCGTATTGGCCATAGTGATGTACGTATCGCAGGGCTTTTTTGGCTACCCCCTTACGGCCATAGCCCTCAAACGTGAAGGAAAGAGGCTACTTTCTGCCTTTAGGAAGGGAGAGATTCAGGCTCAAGAGGTTACTGTCCCCGATAAAACAGCCCCTGCTTACAGCTCTAAGCTGCAAATATTTGCACAAGTTCCACCTAAATACAGGACGACCTACATGTACCTTCTAAAACTTGGCATTGTTGCCTGGGCGTCTGCCATGACTGCAACTGCTATCAACGAAGCTATATCCCGATTCGTCATATGTTTGGTATTTGGCGTCATAGCGGCAGAAATTGGCTTTCTTGAGCGCAGGCCTCTTGATCTGTCCAATTCCTTTGGTTTTATGATGACCACCCTAATGGCCTTTATATTCGCAGGATTGGCCAAGGCCACACCAGACATGATCATGAGGCTCATTGGCCCGCTTTTCGGGATAATAATCATCGGCGTCGTCGGGATGGCGATACTGTCGATGGCTTTGGGCAAAATCCTTGGGTATTCCACGGACATGGCCTTTGCCTGTGCATTAACGGCCCTTTACGGCTTCCCGCCAAATTATGTGTTGACCGAGGAGGCATCCAAAGCCTTAGCCGAGACGCCGGAGGAATTTAAATTTCTCATGGATACCATGTTGCCCAAGATGTTGGTCGGCGGATTTACTACGGTCACCATTGCTTCTGTCGTTTTAGCAGGGTTGTTTATTAAGTTGCTATAACAAATCAAACTGGAGGTGCATTCTCTAAAATGGACGTCAAAACGCTGGCGAAAGAGGTAAAGGATTACGTTATCGAGCTTAGGCGAGAATTTCACATGTATCCCGAAAGATCGGGCGAGGAGTTTCGGACATCCAAAAGGGTTAAAGAAGAGCTGGACAAGCTTGGCATTCCCTACATTGCTGCCGGCAGAACGGGCGTAATTGCTACGATCAGCGGACGTAAGCCGGGAAAGACCGTAGCTTTAAGGGCAGATATGGACGCCCTCGAAGTGCAGGAGAAAAACGACGTGCCATACAGATCTAAGAACGAAGGCCTGATGCATGCCTGCGGCCACGACGGACACACAGCCATGCTACTTGGTGCTGCCAAGGTATTGTCGGCGATGAGGGAAGAGCTCAAGGGAAATGTCAGGCTGATCTTTCAACCCGCCGAGGAAACCGCTAATGGCGCCGTGAAGATGATCGAAGATGGTGCCATGGAAGGCGTTGACAGCATCTTTGGCATACATCTTTGGAGCGGGCTGCCCATTGGCAAGGTCTCAGTCGAAGCTGGCCCCAGAATGGCAGCGGTAGATGTGTTTGACATAACCGTGCAGGGCAAAGGAGGGCACGGCTCTGCGCCCCATGAAGGAGTCGACGCCGTAGTAGTCGCATCGAACATGGTAATGGCGCTACAGACCGTGGTAAGTCGTGAGCTGTCGCCACTTGAGCCTGTCGTCGTAACGGTAGGCAAGCTCGTAGCAGGCACAAGGTTTAACGTTCTTGCATCTGAAGCCAAACTGGAAGGAACTAACAGGTATTTTAATCCCAAGATAAAAGACGTCTTGCCTGCAGCAATAGAAAGGATCGCCAAACACGTGGCAGCAGGCTTTAGGGCAGAGGCAAAGGTAAATTACACCTTTGCTACCTCACCCGTCATAAATGATCCGGAGTGTTCCAGGATAGCTGCAACTGCCGTCAAAAAGATACTGGGCGAGGGAGGCCTGATGGAGTACGAAAAGGTCATGGGCGGAGAGGACTTCGCCGAATACCTAAAGAAGGCCCCTGGAGCATTGGCACTGGTGGGCATTGGAAATGAACAAAAACAAACTACCTATCCACACCATCATCCGAACTTCAACATGGACGAAGACGCGCTCGAGATAGGCGTTGCCCTTTATGCCCAATATGCCCTTGAGTTTCTATGCAATAATTAAAATTAAAAAGGAGGGCGAGTTAAGTGTTAGAGACAAATCTCGAAAGAATCAGGCATAACTTAGAGACTTTAAGCACGTTCAATTCTACACCGGATCATGGATGTACGCGCTTGTCCTTCTCGCACGAACATAGAAGAGCTCTAGATTTTTTGACTGAGGCTTGCACATCGCTTGGCATGGATGTCGTCATAGATCCTGTGGGAAACTTCAGGGCAAGGCTTAAAGGTTCGAGCTTAAGCGCTCCTGCCGTCATGTGTGGATCCCACATTGACACGGTTCTTCACGGTGGCAAGTTTGACGGAGCAGCAGGAGTCGTAGCTGCACTGGAAGCTCTGACGGTGATAAAAGAACAAGAAGTTTCCTTGAGACATCCCCTTGAGCTCATCGCCTTTGTGGAGGAGGAAGGGGCTTCCTTCGGCGGGGGCCTGGTGGGAAGCAAGGCATTGGTCGGGCAATATACAGTAAAGGACCTGATGAAGATCGTTAACGACGAAGGCGTATCCTTTTACGAAGCTGCCAAAAGGTTCGGCCTAAATCCGGACGATCTTGAAAATTACGTGATCAAAAAAGGCGACGTAAAGGCATTGATCGAGCTTCATATCGAGCAGGGAAATGTCTTGTATACTAAATCAATCCCCCTGGGAGTGGTTGAGGCCATAGTCGGAATAAGGCAGCTTTCCGTAACGCTTACGGGGATGGCAAACCACGCAGGAACCACCCCGATGAACCTGCGGCATGACGCTTTGGCAGCAGCGAGTAAGCTGATATCTTTCGTCGAACATTGCGCCAGGCATGAAGCCTTCGACACCACAGTAGCGACCGTCGGGAAAATACATTGCTTCCCCAACGTCACTAACGTAATCCCCGGAAAGGTGGTCTTTTCCGTTGACATCCGCGACATCAGAGATGAAGGCATCTCGAAGGTCGAGCAACTTATCAGAGAAGAAGTAAAAAGAATATCAAGCGAATATGGGTTACAATATTCAATAAGCCTGGTCGGCGACTCAAAGCCGGTCAAGTTATCGGAGGAGGTCATCTCTGTAATTCAAAGGACCGCCGAAGAGATTGGCGTAAAATACCTTAAGATGCACAGCGGGGCCGGCCACGATTCAGCCATACTTACCGAGGTCACCGACGTGGGAATGATATTTGTCCCGAGCATTGAAGGCATAAGCCATGCTCCAGATGAAAATACGACCTTTGAGGACTTAAAGACAGGCTGTGACGTCCTGGTTAACTCCCTGGTAAAATTGGCACAGTAATATAATAATTTAAACGAACAGGCATCAATGTAAAAAGGGCAATACAAATCAGCTCGACTAAGGGGCAGTGATGACTAAGTGAGCGAAGCAAGTAAACTACTGCGGAATATACCCTCCATGGATAGAATATTGTCCTTGGAATGGGTGCAAAGCTATTATGCGGCCCTAGGACGCAAGGCCGTAAAATCGCTCATCGAGGAAATCCTTACAAGCTGTAGAGAGGACATATTAAGCGGAAACAGGAAAGAACTCAACGTCGAGGTTTTAATGAACGAAATTAAAGACGTGCTTGAGGAAAAGTCCAAGCAAAGCTTGAGGCGCGTGATTAACGCCACAGGAGTGATAGTTCATACCAATCTTGGAAGGTCATGTCTGGCAGAAGAGGCGATAGAAGCTGTAAGCGAAGCCTCAAGATATTACAGTAACCTCGAATACGACCTTGAAGCCGGCAGAAGGGGCCACAGGTACGACCACGTCGAATGGTTGCTGTGCCAACTGACGGGTGCAGAGGCAGCATTGGTCGTAAATAACAACGCAAGTGCCGTCCTTCTATGTTTGGCTGCACTTGCTGCCAATGGTGAGGCCATCATATCCAGGGGAGAGCTCATCGAGATTGGAGAATCCTTCAGAATACCTGATATAATGGCCTTTTCCGGTGCCAAGATGGTAGAGGTGGGCACCACCAACAGAACACACCTCTACGATTATGAAAGGGCCATAACCGAAAACACCAAGATAATTCTCAAGGTACACCCTTCCAATTACAGGATCGTAGGCTTCCACTCACAGGTCGAGAGAAAGGACCTGACGAACCTGGCTCACTCCAGGGGGTTACTTGTAATGGAAGACTTGGGCAGCGGTTTTTTGGTAGATTTATCCTCCTATGGCTTAAGGGGTGAACCTACCATAGGCCAGTGCATCGAGGATGGGGTAGATGTCGTGACCTTTTCGGGCGATAAGTTGCTTGGAGGTCCCCAGATCGGCGGCATCGTCGGGAAAAAAGACATCGTATCTAAGCTAAAAAGACACCCTCTGCTGCGCGCCGTGAGGGTGGACAAGATGACCTTGGCTGCACTTGAATCTACCTTAAGGCTATACTTAAGGGAAGACATCGCAAAGATACCTACGATTCGCATGATAATGACGGACATCGAGGATTTGCAAAGAAAGGCAACGGGCTTTGCAAACTCGTTAAAAGAGCTTTTAAGCGAAAAGAAGGGTTGGCTGGTCGAAACGGTAAAGGTAAAAGACGTCGTCGGCGGGGGAGCGTTCCCTGACGACGAGCTTGACGGCTTCGGCGTGGCCATAAGACCCCCAAGGGACATGAGCGCGTCGACGCTGGTTTCGCAACTTAGGGATCTTGAAACTCCCGTGGTCGCAAACGTAGATCAGGACAAACTGATCTTTCACGTAAGGACCATGTCCGCAGAGGACTGCCAAATCTTAATTTCCCAAATGGGAAGGATGGTCTGATGGCAGAACCTGTAGAAACCACTGTAGTATTTGGAACGGCTGGGCACATAGACCACGGCAAGACGACCTTGGTAAAGGCCCTTTCAGGTGTGGATTGCGACAGGCTCGTAGAGGAAAAAAAGCGGGGCATTACAATAGAGCTTGGCTTCGCACCTCTTGCACTTCCCAGCGGCCGCATCATTAGCATCATAGATGTGCCAGGACATGAACGTTTTATTAGGCAGATGGTCGCAGGAGCTGCCGGCATAGATGCCGTCATCTTTGTCGTGGCTGCTGACGAAGGCGTAATGCCCCAGTCAAGGGAACACCTTGAGATCCTGTCGCTTCTTGGCATAAAAGAAGGCCTCGTTGTGCTGACCAAGGCTGACATGGTCGATGAGGAGATGCTTGAGCTTGCAAGGGAAGACGTTAAAGATCTGGTAAGAGGAACTTTCCTTGAGGGCAAGCCAATAATTGCCGTATCTGCCGTGACAGGCCTCAACTTAGATATCCTTCTCAAACAAATTGATGCCATCTTGGAGAATATTAGCCCCCGGGATACCAAGGGGCCATTCTTCATGCCGATTGACCGAAGTTTTCCCATAGCGGGCTTCGGCACGGTCGTTACGGGTACGGTTTACAAAGGAAAAGTATCGGTGGGCGATGCCGTTGATGTCCTGCCTTTGGATAAAAGCTCCAAGGTGCGATCCATTCAGGTGCACGGCAAATCCGTAAAGCAAGCCCTGGCGGGACAACGATCAGCACTGAACCTTCCTGACGTCAAGTCAGCCGAGTTAAAGCGGGGCGATGTGGCGTGTTCTAAGGGCTTATTTAAGAGCACGCAATGTCTTGACGTAAAGCTTATGCTTCTTTCGTCCGCACAGGAACCATTGAGACATTGGCAAGAGGTCCACTTCCACATGGGCACCAGTGAATCCATGGCAAGGGTGGCACTATTAAACGACGCAAGGATAACGCCCGGAAATGAAGCCTTGGCGCAGGTGGTATTATATGAGCCTGTTGTAGCTTTAATAGGGCAACGCTTTGTAATAAGGGCTTACACTCCCCTGCGTACCATAGGCGGCGGCGAAGTGCTTTTCCCCTACGATAAAAAGCCCAAGGGCAAAAAGGCAAGAAACGAGCTCACGGTTTTTTTGAATAAATTAACTCAAGCCCAAAGCTTTGATGAAAGGATCAAGGCAATCATAGACCGCTTTGGTTTGCTCTCGCTTGAGGATGCTCTCACGCTTATCCAGCAGACCTCTGGCCAGCTGGAGAGCTCGTTGCGTCTCATGGCTGAAAGATCCGAAGTCTTGTTGGTCGAATCGGGAGATCAACCCCTGGTCATGTCATCTGCTTATTTTGATACGCTTAAGGAGGACCTGTACAACATTTTAACAAAGTATCATGACGAAAACCCCCACATGTCGGGCATGAGGGCCTTGGATTTGATATCGGCCCTAGGGCTTTCTTTGACAAAAAAACAGTCACAGGAGTTGATGAGACTGCTGGCAAGCCGGGGCCTGATCGAAATTGACGGCGAAATGGTAAGGCTTCCCGGAGCTTCTCCTAAGGTCAGCGAAGACACGTTGAGGGACAAGGAAATCCTGCTAGATTACTGCAACAAAAGGGGGTTTCAGTTTCCGACTATCGAAGAAGCCATGAGCGAACTCAAGTTGGACAAGGTCAAGCTAGATCGCATCATAAACATCGCCAGACAAAACGGCGAGCTTAGGCTGATAGGTGGCGAATTTTTGCTCTCGCGAAACATAGAGGAAAAGGCGCTAGAAATATTACGCTCACTTCCCGAAATAACCATAGCGTCGCTGCGGGATGCCGCTAACGCCAGCAGAAAATACATATTGCCCCTTCTTGAGGACTTCGATGCCCGAGGCATCACGAGGAGGGTAGGGGATAAAAGAATACTGCTAAAAAAGAAATGAGCTTTTTAAGGATAAACCTTGGCTAATGTTAAAACCAGCAACCATGCATCCTACAGCAGCATCATGAAGAATTAGCAACTTGCTCACATCACGATCGTAACGATATCAATACCGCTTTGGCTGTTCCTTTTTTCAAAAACGACCCCGTGCTACCGCCTTCGCTTACAATTTGATACACAAGCTCCGGATCACATACCCTTAAGCCAAACAACCCTGCGACGCGCTTGGAGCCAAGGCCGTTTAGCAATTCAGGCCAAAGTGGAGTAGAAGGCCCGATGATCGCTACGCGGCCTGAGCAGAGGTCAAGCAGATGGTCTATGGTCTTGTTGATGAAGGCAGTGCCAGTTATAAAGACAACATCGCAGCGTGGCAGCTCCCATTCTGCCGCCCAATCGGGAAGGATTCCCTTCGAATGTTGCAAGGGATTCCTTTCAAAGATGAGAAGCTCCTTTGCCCGCCCGGCGACATGACGGGCTAAAGGGGCAATGTTTCCGACCATACCGACTACATCGTCTTCGCTTATCCCAAGAAACTCTATAGGCTCTACATCCTGCATGGGTGCATTTTGAGACAGCACCGCATTTACTGTCGCAAGGCCTATAGAAGAGGCTATAGAATCGGCCGTCATCAAACCGCGCGCCAGGTCTAAAGCAGGCCGTCCAGCCAGAGGCCCCGACCAATTAAACTTACTGCAGCATCTGCCTTCGTCTAAGGTCGCAGCCAAGCCGCAACTGTCGTCTGAAAGCACCGCACAGGTATAGCGCAAGCCTACCACCACTTTCTTGACAGTCAACCGCGAAAGCTCCGATTCAAGAGAAGCAATTAATCTTTCAACGATCACCTTTTATCTTCCTCCGTAAAAATGAAGAAAAACGGGCTTGTTTATTGATCATGATCATAGCGTAACATAGTTGCATGAAAAATACATCAAGCCCGTTTTCAAAAAGCGATCCTCAATCCACGGGAAGTATAGTCTTTACCTTGAAACCCCTGGTAATCACGGCAAGGTAAATGATTCCAATCACTATCCAGGTCACGCCGACACCTTTAGCTAAAATGTCAAGGCCATACCAAACGGTCCCCGTTATACAAAAGCCTATAAAGGGCATTATGATGTGGGACGGTTTTCGTTCGATCTTGACGAACCTGTAGATCAAAGCTATGTGCATCAACGCAAAGGCTGTTAAGGCTCCAAAATTAACGAGCGATGAAAGGTCCTTTAGGGTGAGCAAATAAACGAGCGGCACGGTTATAAACGCCACTATCAAGGTTGAAACGTAAGGGGTTTTATATTTGGGATGCAGCTTTGAGAATATTCTGGGAAGATGCCCCTGCCTTCCCATGGAGTACAGGACCCTCGATATGCCTGCTTGGGCAGTTATCGTATCGCCGATTCCCCACGCCATTATCGTGCCAAGCAAGCAAAGCATTTGTAGCCATTTCCCGCCTGCTTCTTGGGCAATATAGTAAAAGGCCACATCAGAGTCTGCAAACTCATATCCGGGATGAATGACAGCGCCCAAGTATGTCTGGGACACAAACATGATTCCAACTATTGGAATCACCAACACGACAGCCTTGCTGACTATTTTTCTGGCTTCTATGGTCTCTTCAGCCAAAGTGGTCATTATATCAAACCCCAAAAAGCTTAAAACTGCCACCGAAGTTCCGGTCAGCACTGCGTGAAAGTTAAAACTGTCTGGGTTGTAGAAGGGATGCAGCGTAAAGGATAAGGCAGGATCTGTTGCAATTTTATAAACTGCTGTGGCAATAAAAGCAATCAGGACAAAAACCTCGAAATAAAACAATATGTTCGACACCTTTGCAGTGAGCTCGATGCCCAATATGTTGGTGAGGGTAGCAGCAAGGATAAATATAGCAGCCCATACCATCATAGAAACCCCTGTAAGAGCCTGTAGCCACAGGGCCGAAACTAAAATTACAAGAGCTGGAATTAAAATGTAGTCGAGCAAAATAGTCCACCCGGCTATGAAGCCCACATTAGCGCCAAATGTCTCCCTTACGTATGCGTATACGGAACCGGCCTCAGGGTACCTTTGTACAAATTGTCCATATCCCCACGCAGTAAACACCATGGCGCAGGCTGCTATCACATACGCAAGAGGAACGTGACCTTTGCTCAATACGGCAACGACTCCATATATGCCCATGGGGGCTATGGGGACCATCGTTATTATGGCAAAGGCGATGAGGTCGCCCATCTTTAAGACTCGTTTTAACCCTTGTTTGTCCGTCTGATTCTCGCTATGATTTTCAGCCATGACATATCACTTCCAATTACTCGGATATTGCTTCCAAAAGCTTTTCTGCTGAAATTAGGCTTTTAGGAAGTTTAGCCCTTACCGTCTTACGCGGATCGACCAATTGACAAATTTCTAAGTCCATCGCCAAGCTTGCCAACATATACGCATCATGCCAGTCTATTTGAAGGGCATGCTCGAGAGATTTTACCGCCAAGTCCGTAGCTACATAAAAAGCTTTATTGATATCTTCATCGGAAACGATTATATACAGCCAGTCTTTTGTCTCTACACAGGGCCACGATGGTGACATTGCGCTTATCGATTTAAATTCGACGGTAACGCTTCCGGCTATTTCGCAAGCAGCCACGCAGATCTCGCCGTCTCCCATCACAGCGTGAAGATCGCCTAGTCCAAATAAGGCGCCGTCATAACTAACCGGAAAGTAAACGGTTGCGCCCTCGGTTATCACGGTGGTATCCATATTTCCTCCATGCCTTCCCGGTGTGCCCGTAGGCGTGTTTTCAGGCGTGGCAACTCCGATCACGCCTATCATCTTTCTTGAGGGTAAACTAAGGTTTAAGAACTTGACCTTATCCTGATCTACATTGCATATTACGGTCTTGGCCTGCCTTACCTTATCACCAAGGATGCCTTCATTGGGAATGGTAACTATGGCACCTTGCTCTTTCAGGTCTATCCTGTGAATCCTGACCGCTAAAGCGTCACCTTTCTTAGCTCCCTTTACGAAGATGGGCCCTGTAGCCGGATTTATGCGCGAAAAGTCGATCTCCGTCACCAGTTGCTCTTCTTTGGTAATTTGATTGGAAAAGCAGTCCTTAGTTTCTATCTCAACCAATAAGCCCTGTTCAACCTCAGCAGCAGGAGGAAGCTTCGGGTCGAAGGAGAAGAAGGTAAAATCATTACGCACCACGATCTTTGACCTTTCACGGCCTATCACAACGATCACCCCTTTTTAGTTCATCAACACAATATGTAAACTAAAATGTAAGGCTCAATTAAGTTTCAGTCAAGTTAGTGAATTGAGCTAACAACTTAAGATGTTATGCATATCTCAAATCCAAATCGCGAGGATTCCTTTCTGGATTTTAATCTCCTTCGAGTACAACCTCATCTCCTGGCTTAACAATGCCACCCTTGACTACCTCAAGGAAATAGCCCACCTTGGGCAGCAGACACCATCCGCGGTAATCGTATGTGTGAGGTTCATCCGGTTTTTTGCCCTTTTCTATTACAAGCAAGACCACGTCACGGCCAATTTTAAGGCGGCTTTCTAGGGGGATCTGATCAGGCAATCCCTCCACCACCAGGTTTTCGGCCAAGGACCCCGGCGGAAAGGAAAAGCCCGCCTCTTCTTCGGCGAGCTTTATATCCTCATATCTCAACAAGCTGACCTGCCGTGACGAAATGCCGAAATGGGAATCCCCATCAATGCCTTTTCCTTCGATGAATCGCGCCTCCGCCACGGGCTTTTTTGGTTCCTGTCTGCTTGAACTAATGCATACTGCCAGAACGCGCGCCATTGCTTAAACCTCCTAATTCAATAGCTTAAACCCATATCTTGCCATCCTTTACGACAAGTATATCATCCAAATAAAGTTCAGGGCTCCTCATTACAGCATCAACATGAACGCCTGCAGCAACTTTGCCGCCAAAGGTATCATTGCTACCCATCGCTATATGGACAGATCCGTATATCTTTTCGTCTTCTAGGATAACCCCGGTGAGACGAGCCTTATCGTTGGTCCCAATGCCAAGTTCCGCCAAATTACGCGCATTGGAATTATCACCCAAAACCTTAAGCAGGCGATCAGCGCGATCGCCTTTCACGTCCAAAAGTAACCCCTGGTCAAATTCCATGATGAGTGGAGAATCAAGAAGCCCAATCCCAACGCAAGAACCGTCTATAAGAACGCTCCCCGTCGCAGTACCCTCAAGGGGCGCTATGTAAGCTTCGCCTGAGGGCAAATTTCCCGATTCTCCTTTATTGCGGTAAATTCCGGTGCTTGGCACGCCACGTCTTCCTTCAAGCGACATTAAAAGCGTATGCTTTCCGGTAACTATTCTGGCCGATCTCGCCTTATCCAGCAAGACAGTAACATTTTTGGTCAATTTTTCTACTTTTTCATAGTCGGCATTTATCGGGCCATTAAAAAACATATCTTCAGTGATCCCTGGCATAGTGGCAATTCGTGCCCCACAACTGCAGGCATTTTTCCGTGCCTGCGTGTGAGTAAGAGAAGCACTGGTAGGTGCCATAACCACATCCGACATCGCCATAGCCTTTGCCACCAGCTCGTCGGGTTCCATGCCGCTTTTTTCAAGTTTTTGCATGCAAAGCAAGAAAGATCTAGCTTTTACCTCCATGCCGGCCTTAAAGATTGCATCGCCAATGCCCTGCGTAGCATCATCACACAAGACAAGGAGCCTTTCGCCCCCTGCTATGCCCATATTTACCATTAAAAGCTTCTTTGCAATTTCCATCAAACTATTTATTTCGCTCATCATGATCTTTTCCTCACTCAAGCAATTCCCTGGCTATGCGGCTTGCAACGGTCCTGGCCAAGATCACGGGACATGAAGTAATTTCTTTTGCATGCTTTTTCATCTTGGAAGTGTAGCCTATACAATCCATTACTATTAATTGCGCTCCCCATTCGGATAACTCCATAGCGCCCCTTGCTATTGAGGCATCAGACTCTACGTAAGGTGAGGCAGCCACTATCCGAAGGTCCTTTGTCACGGCAGACCATCTTTTGCGCGATTGCTCTATTTGGTCCTTTGAAGGGGTAAATACGCCTAACTTCAAACCTTCTCCAACTGCCTTGGTTACCTCAAAAAGCATTCTTTGGGGTCTCAAAAGAAAGCCATTTGCGCCAAAATCAGGAAATTCTCCAGTGCACAGAAGCAAAGTCACTTTGATACCGCTTTCAAAAAGCTTGCCGATCTTGTCCTGGAGCAGGGGAGTGATGTGCTTTTCTGCAACTTTGACGGATGTGCCGTCACGAAGCCTGGTTACCAATACATAATCTCCTTCTTTTGGAGCTAACTTGGCTATTTCTTCTTTACTAAGTCCGTCTAGCGCTCCGACCTCCACAATTTCAATGTCAGGCCCCAAAATCGGTTTTATGTCCACCATAACGTCGCTTCTTGGCGACTGTCCTATTGTTACGGCACCAATTCTATACATTGTTCATTCTCCCTTTATAAATACAATTCAAGTGATCCGGGGCTCCTGGGCCACAACGCAGGCATTCTTTTAAGGAATCCTCGATTCCACTGGGCGATGTACCTTTGATGGAACAAATATATTCCATGAAGTCGTTGGCCCACGATTTATCTCCCTCTATCAAAAAAGTGGTGCTGCCTGCGCCTTCGTAAATTCCACCTCGTCCTATCACCGTTACATGCGTGGCACCCAGTGCATAGATGCCATTAACCTCGCTAAAGACCTTGCCTACAATTGGAACTAATCCAACTGACATGCCCATAGACATATCCGGCATGTTTCGTCCACACCTGGACATCGCTTCCCTCAAAGAAAAGGGGCAATATTTTTCAAGCCCTGCCGCCACGATGATAGGCACTCCCTCGACATGCAAAAGAGGAAGGATTCTACCCGGCTCACCCCCGAAAAAACGACCTGCCATCATAGCTGCATTTCCGTCCCCATCTATGATGTTTGCCCCGCAAATTGCCAAGTCGCTTGGTCCCATTTGAGATACTATCTCCTCAAGGTGTCCATCCGCCGTTTCAGGTTTGCCGTTTCTAATCACAATGGAATGCGGGCCTTCAACATTACCTTCGGCCGATACGGCACCTCTCTCGGTTATCCTTCCAGATATCCTTAGCTTAACCCCAACCAAGTCCTCCGAAACTGCAGATACTGTTGTACCACCTTTTAGAAGCAAGACGCCTTGCTTCATTACGCGGTTGACTTCCGGTAACGAGGAAATGCCTCTTGCTATGACCCTTTTTCCTTCTTCTACGGTAAGTGTAACTTGAATTTTCATTTATTTTATCTTTCCTAAGGTCTGTAAATGCCTCATATGTCCATAAAGCGAGATTAATCTGTCGAATTCCGCCGCATCGTAAAAAGATACCCTTCCTTCACCGTAGTACTTAGCGACCTCAACGCTAAATCTAACCGCCTCGTCAATATCCATGGCCTGCGTAGCGCCCGTTACACATCCCGGGACCGGCACCTCGGACGTCAAGGCAACTCCTACTACTGGTGCAGAAGTTGCGGTACAGGGCTGCAGTATGCTGTTTAGATGATAAACGTCGTTGCCATAGGGCGTGATATCCTGCATGGTTATGGGAAATACCACCGGCATTTTCCCGGTAACATAACTCATGAGAGACAACAAATCCTCGCTCACTCTCAGTATCCATCCCTCTTTTACAGTCGGCGATATGGCAAAACCGCGATGGTTTATGACTCTGTTTCCACGAGTCGTGTCAATCGAAAGCACAGCGTCCAACTCGCCGGTTATTTCTTCTTTGTTAGCCATCGCCATATCGATGGGGGAGCCCATGAAGGGGACGGGATCGTGTGGCTGGGTGGGGGCATCTGGACATATGTGAGTAGAGATGAAAACATCGCCCTTTAAGATATCTCCCTTGCTATACATATCACCTAAAAGCATGGCAGTAGCTACGGCAGCTATGCCTCCATCGGCGTCGGAGACCAGGCCAAGCCTTTCCGGTCTTGCGCCTATGCCGCCAAGCCTGCCGACTATGCCAAGGGTTGGAGCAGATCCTCCAGATCTTTTGCCCTCGCTTCCGGCTACCCAAACCTTTACAAAATCGGTCTTCCCATTTGGACCTGTTACCGTCTTTACCTCAACGTCTTTAAGCCCTATCTTAACCAACACTTCTTTGACGTCTTGTCCATTTACTTTGGGATTACCTAAAAGATCTATTGCCTCAATAGTCCATTTTAGCGACATGAAATTTACGCCTCCCGTTAAATTTTTAAGTAGCTTATTATTTCTTTTCCAATGACCTTTTCTATCGGTTCAAATAGCTCTTTACACCGCATGCCTTCACCCAAAATTAGGTTTTTGGCCGAAGCTGATACGACTATTACCATTTGATCTTTGCGAACCTCGGCACTTGTTGCGGGAATGCCACTTTCTCCATCAAGCGTCATAATAAGATCCGGAAAGGTACTGATACGTTTGCCGTTGCACTCTAATGTCATGTATTCGTTCCAAAAAGTAATTTCATGGCTATCTTCCAATACTATCTTTCCGTGGTCAAATCCTCCTTCGGAGACAAGTTTTTTATCCTTTACACGGGAAGCTGTGATTACGTTGCCTCCTAAAATATCCATCGAAGCAGAAGCTATAGCCCATGGGCCGCTTGATTTTAGCTTCATCATGACCTCACCCAACTTTAAAGCCAGCTTTATTGCACCCGGAGCACCATGGTCTTTTATGAAGGATGCCTTCACCGGATTCCTTGCCACAGCTACGAGACCACCTGCACAGACCGCACATTGTCTTACTAAAGAAGAAGCAGAATCTAGTGCACCTTTGAAAACTGCTTCCAAGTGCTTTCCAGTTTTGGGATTCCCTCCAACAGCACTTTGAACTGAAACGTAATCTTTAATTCGGTGCAACCCCATAGAACCCATCAAACCCGTAGGATGGGCCCGCCCGTTGCAGGGTGCGTCAAGCAAAGCAAGACCCAAAACAGCAGCCGGCACCCACCCGTTGAAGATGGATCCTCCTCCGCACTCGTTGGTGATGAATGCGTTTATCCCAGAAACACCTACCGCTTGACACAGTTCGACCGTACGCAGGTGATCTTGGTCTGTCACAAAGGCTTCGCTTGACGACGGAGCTCCGACGGCAGAAGAGGTCAACACAACTGATTCGAGGTCAACAGCATTAATATCCTTTAATAAAACTTTGCCATGTTTCAGGGCTGTCTTTGCAAGCTTAGTTCCTTCCGCCATAGAACCGCCACCGCCACCGCCGAGCAGACAGCCGCCGAGGGCTATGGCATCTACCATATCTTCAGTGATCAAGATTTCGCTCAAATCAATTACCTCCTCTTTGCTCTAAAACCGCCCACAAGGCAGCTGCAGCCGCCTTGAGCGGATCTACTACAATTAGACCCGTTTCTTTAGCGATCAAAGGCGCTACGTCTATGCTTGCCATGCCAGTGCATGCTAAAGCGAGCACTTTGACACCTTTCTGTTTTAGTTCCTCTGCCGCATTTAGTGTGTTCGATCTGCCTGCAGGGGTCATTAAGTCAAGCGTCGAAGTTACACCACTGGGTTTTGTCCAAGCTATCATGCGATCACGCAATACCGCCTTCATGCCCACGGGTACTTCATCTGTAATCCCTAAGACACCAATGGGGAGATCAAAGGAAAGAGCGATGCAGGCCGTCGTCCTCCCTGCGCCAACTACAGGTATCGAGAGTACTTCTTTAAGCTCGCTTACTCCAGGGTCTCCAGCACAGCTTACCAATATACCGTCGAAACCTTCGCTTTCGAATTCCTCTGCCAGGTTTATAACCTTCGGAACGGCCATTTGCTCCGTCGTGTCATCGTGTATACCTTCCGGCTGATCGGGAATGCAGCGCGACACCACCTCCAGCTCCGGAAACCACGACATCACCTTTTTCCCGTGAAGTTCGAGCAAATCCCGATCGCTTGTAGTGAGTACCCTTATTAGACCTACTTTTGCCCTTTTTACCACCATCCAAAACTCCTCCCTATAGAAAAGAAAAATCCATATATGCCATCGCCTGCTATGAAACCAGCACCGTAAAGCTCCATCTTTTCCTTATGCGTCTTCTCGTAAATGCATCTTATGGCCACGGCGATCAGGAGACCTACCCCGTAAATCGGATTGTTTATAAGTAACCCAGTGGCAAAAAGTATGCCCAATGCACGTTTTGCCTTACCAACAAACTGAATTATTGCCCCAGGTATTGCCCAAATGACAAGTTCCCGCAGGATTTGTGGACTTGAACCGGCCTTAATGGTGACGGCAAAGGCACGGCTCACAGGAGGAATCAAATCAAGCTTGAAATGCATATTCATGAACAAAGCTACTGCGATCATGGCAACTATGCCGCCTATCATCTCTGATATAAACTGTTGGCGCCTTCCGTCAAGCTCGTAGGGAATATTTTTGCCCATTCCCCTTATGATCCATCCTGTTTTTAAATCATAGCCCATATCGGCAAAGCAAGGACCTGTGCTTGCTACATAACCGGAAAGTAAAGCTAGGGCTAAAGGAGGAAAGTTCATAAATAAACCTATGGTTAAAAATATGATTGTGATGGCAAAACCTGGAAACCATCCGGAGTGCATGGCACATAGGCCAACAAGTATTGGTGCGATAAGCGCTGATATACCAGACCAAAAAATCCACAAAGCCAGTTTTGATGTTGTCATTTCCGTATATACGCCAGAGATAAAAGCCAAGACCAACGCTCCCGCGATAAAGAGGACAAAAGACATAAAAATGACCTTCTTGGTTTCAGATGGAGATACCGTAGGAATATATTCATTATTTTCAATTTTACCTCTTGTTTTATCAGCTGAAGAGTCCTTTTTAAATATTATGATCATAGCCTGAATTAGCGATACAAATCCAGCGCCTATCATGACACCGTGTGGTATATAGGTCTTCCCTAAATCTGCAGGAAGGCCACTTAGACCCATAGAAGTCATAACAGAGGAAATTTGGGGAAAATAACCTCTCAATATTAAACCTATTCCCAAGGCTAGCATAGCCGAAGGATTGGCTATAAAGGCAATACCGACACCTGCCATAGGAAGCCCACTGGGTATAACCGGCTTTACCCTCAGAGCTGTACCCAGAGCTCCTAAAATGATGCCCTTAAATAACGTCTTCGCCTTCGCTCCTCCTTCGTCTCCTGCGATCAATGCAGCTGCAGTCGCAACCCCTGGAGGCCATGATCCACTGGCTGGGTACATTTCAGAATCATAGACCTTATATACAAAATATATCCCGATTAATGTAGCGATAGTACTTCCCAGCAGCATAGGAATTACTAACTTTAAGTCTCCAAAAGAGTAAAGTATACCTACTGCGAGAAGGCCACAATTCGCAGCCGCAAATCCTCCTGCCGATGTCATAGTCTGAACTAAATTTTGCCGATCAAGGCTTCTAAACTTTGATAGGGCCGTGGAAGGAATTCTAGCTATAGACATCGCTATCAGGGCACCAATTATGGAAGTGTTAGGAGTTATTCCAATGCGCGCTATGATCTGCATACAAATGATTGCCGAGAAGAACGTCACAAGAAGGCTTACAAGAAAGGTTTCCTTTTCCATTGCTTTGACATGTTGACTAGTATTTTGAGACATCTTTTCATCCCCCCCTATTTTTATTTTTTTATTTGCCAACTTTTTTCAAAAGGAAATATGGATCATAATTTAATGTGATAAATTACATGGAAATATGATTGATAGTGTTGCATGTTATACTGAATAAAATAAATAAAGACAATGAGTTATGAAAATTGAACTCAGAAGTTAAGCACATGGCTAAATCATTTAGAAATATATATACTTTAATTCGATGCTTTTTATATTTTATAACTGTAAATGAACACGAAACAATGTTTGATATATTGCAAAAAATGAGGAGGTTATTGTGCATAATGAACAAAAGCTATTTTTAAACATCCGCTTTGTGTTGATATACAGAATGGAAAAATATGGCTAGCTGCAAAATAAAGTTGCTCTTGCTATCAAGCAGTTGATCGCCTAACAATTCTTCAATCTGCCCTAGACGATACCTTAGCGTGTTTCTGTGGATCTGGAGGAGGGATGACGCAATCTGTTGATTTTTACCGGATTCCAGAAAGACCTTCAAAGTTTTAAAAAGTTCTGTTCCCTGGTTGGCATCGTGATCCAAGATAGGGGAAAGCATATGAGATGCGGTCGAAATTATTTCCCCAAGCTGCGGGTGTTCGAGAATTATTGAAAGCATTTTTATCTGGGAAAAGGGTATAACTCCAATCTTGTAACCTAAGACTTTGCTAAGCTGAGATGCCACTTGTGCCTCGTTCAGAGAATGTTTTATGCACTTGCCAAGAGGACGTGGCTCGCTTAATCCAAGCATTAAATTCTTGCCTTTAAGTTGACCTTTTAAAAATTCAACTACTTCCTTAATTGTTACTACGGGTAAATCTCTAAGAAGAATTACTAGATCTTCATGGCGAGGAGCGAGGATAAATTCGAGATCAGCCCTTAATAGGACATGCCGCAAAAGAGCGATATCATCATTATTAAATCCGACAGAGGAAGTCAAAACACCGATACGCACAGGAGTGCCCCTTTCCCATCCATACGATCCAAGTTCTTCAACTGCAGTTTGTACATCACCCTCTAAAAGTTGAATGAAAACATCACTTTTGGCCAAGCTTCTTTTCAGGCTTTCTTCCGATTTTATAATCTCAAACATTACATCTTTTATAATTTGTATATAAGGTACATTGATCGGTAGGCCAATAATGGGCATGGAATAGCGATTTGCAGCTTCGATTACAGAAGCTGGAAGGGAGTTTATAAAACGCCCCAGTTTTATTCCGAATCCAGCTAAATTTCGCTTTGCACCCACTTCGACAAGCTTACTCAATCCATCTTCATTATCCTTAAAGGCAAAGGCAGTGGTAAGAATAAATTCATAGGAAACAAGCCAATTTTCGGCATCAGGTACCTCCAGTATATCTAGGTATTTTATTTTCCTGTTGAGACCACTTTGCCCTGCTAAAATAGAGGATCCTGAGAGAACTGGTAACTTCAACATTTCATTCACTGAAATCATATTTTGGCCCCCTAAATTTGGGTGAACGTTATATGCTTTCTGCACAACAACATGGCCATCCAATTTATGCTTTTGACACATTGACTGTTTTTTCAGACACAATATAATTTTATCAGCTATTTTGGTGATCATTCTTTTTACTTGAATTATCCTACTCAGTTTAATTATTCCCCAGTAAATGTAATGTTAAAATTATACAACCTGATTTAAAGATCAACAAATCATTATTTTATATCGAGGTGAATTAATAGTGCAGGAAAGAGAAGAGCTTATCCTCAACCCAGTTCCACAAGAAGAACGCACAGGATGGAGGGCTCCGCTTTTTAATATACTAGGTTGTAACATAGCCATTTCAGAACTAATGGTTGGCGGAGCACTTATAGCGGGTATGACTTTCAAGGATATGGCTATAGCTTCAGTCATCGGCAATCTTTTGTTGGTAGTTATATTGTCCATACAGGGATATATCGGATATAAGGAAGGGCTTAATACTTACATCCTTGCAAAAGGGGCTTTTGGCAATGTGGGAGGCAAATGGATCATTTCCCTGATCTTGGGAATTACCAGCTTTGGTTGGTTTGGAGTCCAAGCTGGAGTAGCCGGGTTGTCGATCCAAAAGATTTTTCCAAGCTTTAATTTCACCATTACAACTATCGTAATAGGACTGTTGATGGTAATCGTGGCTACGTATGGGTTTAAAACTATGGCGGTCTTCAATTATATAGCAATACCGCCATTGATTATTTTACTCATATGGGGGTTGATCAAAACTGTAGGAATTAATAACATTGATACCATCAAATCTTACATACCTTCTCAACACATCAGCTTAAAAGAAGGTATCAATATGGTCGTAGGATTAATTATAGTTGGTGCAGTGATATCTCCAGATTACCTTCGCTATGCTAAAAGGACTTTAGATATTTTCATGGTAGGATTTATCGGTTTTGCCATCATATCCATTTTCCAACAGATTGCAGCAGGCATCATTGCAATGCAAGCGCCGACATGGGATATAACGGAAGTACTTGCACAGCTTGGTTTCAACTGGATTGCCTTTGCAATACTACTGTTGGCTGCTTGGTCGACAAATTTATCAAATGCTTACTCCGGCGGTTTGGCACTTAAAAACTTATTTCCGAATATAAACAGATCTACATTGACATTCATCGCGGGATTGATAGGAACAACAATAGCAGCTTTAGGTATTGTATTTAAATTTCAAAGCTTTCTTGGATTCTTAAGCATGATGATACCCTCAATCGCTGGTGTAATGTGGGTCGAGTACTACATTATCCAAGGAAGGCAGTTTAGGGTCCGCGAGGGCATTAATGTTCCAGCGTTCCTTGCTTGGTTGCTAGGGTTTTTGATATCTTACCTTTCGACAAAATATCAATACGGCTTACCACCGATAAACGGCATCATAAGCGCAAGCATTTTATATCTTGTTTTTGCCCGCTTGTTTCATCTTGCTGAAAAATAATAAATAAATGATTAATTGGAGGGCTGTAAAATGTCAAGGATAGTGAATATCGGGATCGTCCAGATGGATTCAAAACTAGGAGATGTGCCATATAATACCGATCATGCCAAAAGTTTGATTGATATTGCCGTAAAGGCAGGCGCAAACATAATATGTTTGCCAGAGCTTTTTGCTACTGGATATAATTTAAGCGTTCTTAAAGACAACGTTGTGAAGTTAAGCATTCAATATTACGAACAAATTTGCCAAGAAATTTCAGATATAGCCAAACACAATAAGGTTTACATAATCGCCCCCTTCGGTGAAAAAGGAGAGGTTTCAGGAGTAGTATATAATTCTGCCTTACTATTTGACGACGAAGGAAAGATGATGGGAAGCTTTGCGAAGACACACCTTTGGGCACTGGAGCGATTGTATTTTAAAGAAGGATCAAGATATCCCGTTTTTGAAACGAAATACGGCAAAATCGGCATAATGATATGTTACGATGCCGGCTTTCCGGAGGCATGCAGGAGCTTATGCTTAAAAGGAGCTGAAATTGTCTTCGTACCGGCAGCATGGAGAAAACAGGACAAAGATATGTGGGATCTGAACCTTCGGCAAAGATCCCTCGAAAACCTCTTATTCACAGTTGGCGTCAATAGAGTAGGAGTAGAGGAGGATTTACACTTATTTGGGGGCAGCAAAATATGTAACCCTAGGAGTGAAGTAATATGCGAGTTGCCTATCGACAAGGAAGATGTCACGGTTTTTAGCATCGATTTAGACGAAGTAGTTGACCAAAGAATCCAAATACCGTATCTCAGGGACAGGAAGCCATGGCTATACACAAAACTTGTTGAAATGTAAGTAAAATCACTCTTTGAAGATGGTGCTAAACAATATCATTTCATGGGTATCTGGAAATATTGGTCAAGCTTCCATTGTCGTATTTCGCTGTCTTTGGGTGTTTCGTAGGCACCCACTTTACTTGTCGTCCAGTTCAGCATATTTTTGCAACTTACCAAAAATTCGGCCTCTTTGCACGCAGCTATCATGGAATCAATCACCGGAACGCCAAGCTTGTCCTGAACCTCTTGAAAGAACCCAAACTCTTTAGTACATCCCAAAACTATAACCTCTGCGCCATCTTCTTTCACTGCACGTTCTGCTTCTCTCAGAATCCTTTCTTCCGCAAGATCCTTCTTGTCTTGAAAATCAAGGACGCCTAGCTCAACCGAGCGAAACGACGCCAGCTTATTTTCAAAACCGTATTTTCTCACGTTTTCCTCCATATAAGGGATCATCTTTCGACGCCCTACTATTATCGAAAAGCTGACCCCAAGCTTAACAGCAACTGATAATGATGCTTCACATGGTGCAGTAACCACAAGTTTATCGCTCATCTCTCTAGCTTCATATAGAAATGGGTCATAAAAACACCCGATAATTGCAGCATCAAATCCATCAATCTCTGCTTGCTTTATTTTATTCAACAGCTCAGGAGCAATTAACGCAGAATAGTAAAGATATTCTAGATGATACGGAGCCTTTGCAAGAGAGGTTGCGCATACTGTACAATTTTCTACATATTTAAGGATATAACTTTTTATTTGGTCGTCTAAAAAACTATAGCCTATAGGACTAATATACATTAATTTCTTTACATTCGCCAACTTTGATGCCCTCCTTGAGTAATTTATTTATATAAGTGACAACGGACATAATGACGTGCTTCTAATTCTTTCATATCTGGATCCAGCTTTTTGCATTGATCCGTTACAAACGGACATCTAAGATGAAAGCTACAACCGGGAGGAATATTTACAGGACTGGGAATTTCGCCTCTTGAAGTTATTTTTTTAGGCTTAAGCTGTTCTTCCTCATCGGTAACTACCGGAATTGAGGAGAGTAACATTTGCGTATATGGGTGCAGTGGCTTCTCGAAAAATTCCTTGGTTTGAGCAATCTCGCAAATTTTGCCCAAGTACATTATCGCAACTCTATGTGCCACGTTTCTCATTAGGCTAAGATCATGGGTTATAAAAAGATATGACAATTTATATCTGTTTTGTAGGTCCATCAAGCGATTTATTACTTTTGCCTGTATTGATACATCCAGAGCGGAAGTTGGCTCATCCAAAAGTACTAAATCGGGGTTTGTTGCAATTGCATGAGCTATAGCAACGAGCTGACGCTCTCCGCCGCTCAAGGACCTAGAGAATCGATATGCATAGATTGAAGACAACCCTACTTCTTCTAAAAGGGCTTCAGGAGATGCAGGAAATCCTTTGTATCTGTCATTTTTATGCAATTTCAACGGAGTGAACAATATTTGTCTTATTGTCCTTCTGGGATTCAATGAGGAATTAGGGTCTTGAAAGACGATACGTATCTTACCTTTAATTTCATTGGATCTAAATTTATAAAGTGATGATATATCTTGGTCATTGTATAGTATTTGACCATTTGTAGGCTCATACATCCCCACAACGGTATAGGCAACCGTGCTTTTGCCTGAACCAGACTCTCCAACTAAGCCCAACGTTTCTCCTCGAAATATTTCTAAGCTTACTCCGTCAACTGCCTTTACAAAGCTACCTTTTTTATATGGAAAATATTTCTTCAGCATGCTCAACTTTAAAATAGGAATATCCAACGTACTATCCTCCCTTTAGAGATCAGCCTTATGACATGCAACGTAGTGATCGTCCTCATACAGAGTTAATTTTGGCTTTGTCCTGTTGCAATCTTCATTGCAAAAAGAACATCGTGGTTGAAATCTACATCCCTTAGGCGGATTCAGATAACTTACCATTTCTCCCGGTATACCTTCAGCTATGCCTTCTCCTGTCAATTTAGGAACACATGCCAATAACGCCCTTGTATAAGGGTGAAATGGATTTGCGAAAAGAGAGCGGGTAGGACCTATTTCTACAATCTCACCACCATACATGATGCAGACGCGGTCGGTAGTTTCCCTTACGACCCCTAAGGAGTGGGTAGCCAAAATGACCGACATGCCGGTAGTCTTAACTAAATTATTAAGGAGCCCCAAAATTTGCGCTTGTATGGTGACATCCAATGATGTCCCAGGTTCATCAGCCAGTAAAAGTTTTCTCTCGGTTGCAACTGACATAGCTATACATATACGCTGTCTCATCCCGCCACTTAACTGAAATGGATATGACTCAAAAATTCTTTCAGGATCTGGCAAAAGGACATCGGATAAGGCCTTAAGCGCTATATTCTTAATATCATTTTCGCTGTAATTTATCCCCTTGGCCTGCAAGTTTGCCCTTATGACGGAAGATATTTGTTCACCCACTTTAAAAACCGGATTTAAAGAACTGGTCGGATCCTGAAATATCATCGACATCTCAGTCCTTCTTGTATTTAACAATTCTGTTTGACTCATCTTGTTTACATTGCGCCCTTTATACAAAATGTCACCCCTAGAGCTAGCGTTACTATCAAGAACCCTGAGTAATGCCCTAAAGGTGGTCGTCTTACCACAACCTGTCTCTCCCACTAAGCCAAGCCTTTCTCCTTCGACAAGAGAAAAAGAAACATCATTCAAAACATGCAGTAAGCCTTCGTAAACCCTGTAATACACGTTAAGGTCTTTGACTTCTAATAACACTTCTTTATTCATTGCTTTTCCTCCGTCGAGAAGAGGTCTCGAAACCCATCTCCCAACAAATTAAATGAAAGCACTATGATCATGATAGCCAATGCAGGAAATATAGTTAGCCACCACTGGTCTGGCATATACTTGACGCCATCGGATATCATAGTGCCAAGCGCCGGTGCCGGTGGCTGCTCACCTAACCCAACAAAGCTCAATGCAGCAGCCGTCATGATTACTATGCCCATATCCAAAGTCATCTTTGTTAATATAGGAGACAAGCAATTGGGAAGCATCTCTTTAAAAATTATATGCATCCAACTTGCACCTAGCAGTTGCGCAGAGCGAACATAATACTCTCTATTTAACGTCACAGCCATCCCGTAAGCTAATCGAGCATACCATGTCCACCATGTTATGGTGATTGCTAACATGGCGTTCATTAAGCTTGGCTTAAGCAACGCTGCAACTGCCAGTGCCAAAATAAGCGGAGGAACTGCTAAAAAAACATCCGTAAGTCGCGTTATCAGAGAATCTATTAATGAGCCTTGAAAATAACCTGCCATTAAACCCATAGTAGTTCCAAAGGGAACTGAAATACTCAACACAATAATTCCCATTAATAACGTAGATCTTAAGGCAAATACTATGCGACTAAATACATCTCTTCCCATGGGATCGGTGCCGCATAAATGTGCTAGGCTAGGAGGTTGATTCGCGTTCAAAAAATCGACTACTTTACCTGCATGGGTTGGATAAGGTGCAATAAGAGGGGCAAATATGGCAGCCAAAACTATCACGATAACGCCCACAAAACCTACGACAGACAACTTATTCTTAGATAATCTATACCAAGCTCTTCTAGTCTTATCGCTAAAGCTTCCAAAATTATCACGCCTTTTATCGTTCATGAATACGCTCACTCCCCAGCTTTAAGCCTGACTCTGGGATCTATGATGGCTACTAGTATGTCAACAAATATGTTGGCTATTATGAAGACAAACCCCACTATACATATGACTGCGCTAACAGCATTCAAATCCTTGAACAACATAGCTTCAACCCCATAGCGTGAAAGCCCAGGCCAATTAAAAATTGACTCGACCAAAAAAGCATTTGCAAATAGTGAGCCAATCTGAAGGGCTAATACAGAAACAGCAGGTATAACGGAAGGTCTGAGTAGATATTTAAAAAATATTTCTTTTTTGCTTAGTCCTTGAGCTGTCTCCATGACGATGTAATCTCTCTCACTGTTGTCTATCATAGACGATCGTGTAATTCTTGCGAGCTGGGCCATGCCATTCATAGCAAGAGCAGTCGCCGGGAGGAGAAGGTGAACAAAAGCATCCGCTGCAGTTGAGAAATCACCGCGAATAATACTGTCTATCACCATCATCCCGGTTATTGGCGAGACATTCACCTCAACTGTAGTGCGTCCTAAAACCGGAAGAATGGGCCACTTATACCCAAAAAGAAGCATGAATAAGACTGCAAAGACAAAAGACGGAGTTACGACACCGATATAGGCAACCACCCTTAAAAGGTAATCCATGTAACTGCCCTGGCTCGCCGTGGCAAGAACCCCTAATAGTATGCCAAAAACGCATTGTATTATAGCCGCGACGATCACTAGTTCTAATGTTGCAGGCAAATAAATCTTAATATCATCTGTCACCGATCTCATCGTCATAAGTGAGAGGCCGAAATCTCCCCTTAGCACACTTGCGATCCAATGAAAGTATTGATATATCATTGGTTGGTCTAGTTTTAGTTCGCTTCTTAATGCCTGGACCGCTTCTTCCGTTGCCCTTGGCCCTAAAGCCATACGAGCTGGGTCTCCGGGAACAACCCTAGACAAAGTAAATATGATAATCGAAAGCCCAACCAATGCTACTAAGGACCAGAGAGTACGCTTGCAGATAAACTTAAATATTTCCATTAATTTCCCTCCTGACACTGACGACGAATCGGCTAGGTGCTTATTTCTTAAATTGAACACTACGCATATATAACAAATCTAGCCCTGGGATTATTTCCTTTCCATGTTTTTTAATCTCTGCCGGTTCCCACGTCAGATATCCAGATTGATAAGCGTGAACTTCCGGCTCTTCAAATATTGGAATATGAGGTTGGTGCTTAACAATTAGTTCTTGAGCTCTATGGTAAAGCTTAATTCGCTCATCAATGTCTGTCTTTTTTAGGGCTTTATCGATTGCTTCATCGATATCAGGGTACTTTACCCAACTTGTGTTAGTATAGGTTCCAATTGATTCTGAATGATATATTGCCCGCAAAAGCGAACCGGCCTCGCTATAATGAGAAGATTCGCTGATTGTGGTACCATGGGGGGTATCTTCCAAACGCGATGCCTGGTCAACAAATTTAGCCCAAGGAACCTTAACAACTTCTACGTTGACTCCCAATTTATCGAAATATGTCTGAAACGCCAGTGCAAGCTTTTCTCTATCGGGCACATCGGCCACCCATGCTATTTCAAGGGGATATTTATTAGGGTTATCTGCATATTTCGAGAGAGCAAGCTCCTTTTTTGCCGTTTCTAAATCATAACTATAATATGGCAAATCAGAGGCAGCGCCTATAAGCGAAAGAGCAACAGGCGCCTTGGCTCTTTTTCTCCATGGGAAAATCTGAAGCAGAGCTTCATAATCAATCGCGTAAGATAAAGCTTTTCTAAAATGAACATCATCTGTAGGTGCCTTAGCATTGTTTAATGATAAATAAAGCATCTTACCGTTAGATATAGCGAATATCTCAATACCTTTGACCTTTTCGAGAGTTTTATAGACTTCTGCAGGTTGGTACTCATCGGTGAACTCAAGTTGCTTACGCATCATCATCGTTTTTATAGTAACCGGTTCAGAGACGGCCAACAATTCAAAGCCCTCCGGGTTACCAGGTTTAAAACCCTTCCAGTAATTTGAAAACTTCGTTGCTCTCAAGTGTTGGTTATGTGCCATTTCCACCACAGTGTAGGGACCGCTCCCAGCATCATTATTGATGAGCCATTTTGTCCCATAGTCTTTGAACTCTCCATAATTTCCCTCTTGAAGATGTGCAAGGACCTGTTTTTTGTTGACAATATAGAACTTGGTCAGGGTGGAAAGAAAGGGGCCAAAGGGTTCATTTAAAGTAATTACCACAGTATTATCAGCCGATTTTGTAATATCCTTGATTAATCCTTCATATAAATAAGAAAATCCCCTTTTGACTTTTAAAAGCCTTTTCATGCTAAATACCACATCATCTGCAGTAAGCTTATCCCCATTATGAAAAAATATCCCATCTCGGATCCTAAATGTGTACTTCAAACCATCTTCGGATACCTTCCAAGACTCGGCAACCCCGTCTTTTAAATTTCCTGAATAATCCTGAAAAATCAAGGGATCATATAGGTTTACCAAGGCAATCTGAGAAGCACGATCATGTCCTTGTGCTGGATCTATGTTAGGCGTGTTAGAAGCAGTGAATCGCACTATATGATCTTCTACGGTAGCCCAAGCACCACCAGCAAAAATTGCTCCAATAAACAACGTTACAAGGATAATCCGTGTAACAGCTCTCCTACCCATCATGTTTACTCCTCCTCCAAGCAGGTTGCATAATTAACTAACAGGCACAGGATATATGCCTGCCCAAAAACCTAATTTGCCATCTCCACCATGGCAGCCCCAATTATTTGAATGACCTTTAAGTATTCGTCTAAGTCTATGAACTCATCTGCCTTATGTGCCACATCTGGACTTCCTGGAAACTTCGGGCCAAAGGCAACCATGTTTGGGAGGGCTTTTGCGTAAGTACCCCCGCCCATCGATAGCAATTTTGCTTCTTGTCCAGTCTTTTCTTCATACACCTTCTGAAGCTTTCTAATTAATATGCTATCTTCTGGCATGTTAAGTGGTGCTTTCTCGCGAAGGATTGATAAGGAAAATCCGTTCTTTCCTGCAAAAGCTTTGAGGGGAGTGAGTATATCTTCGGATCGAAACGTGACAGGAAAACGGATGTCTAGCACTAAAGACATACACTCATCTTGGAATGTTAGTAGTCCCAGATTGCATGTCAATTTACCGGACAATTTATCTTGGGTAAAAATTCCAAGATTCATACCATTTACATCTCCGTAAAAACATTTCCCCAGCTGGTCTATGACCTTGCCCCAATCCTCGTCAATAGAAGATCCTAAAACAAACATAAGATTTGCTATGGCATTTACACCTAGTTCAGGAGTGCTTCCGTGAGCAGCAACCCCAAATACTTTTAATGTAACCTCATTATCTTCCTCAAGAAGGGAGATTTTTATGTCATTTATTTGTGCGGTTTCCCTGATAGCGTTTAACGCTGTTCGTTTCTTATCTGGATCCGAAAACCTGATTGTAGCTTTTGCTTCGGAAGGCACGACATTGGGAACGGTCCCGCCATTTATATCTAGAAGCATAGACTTTGAAGCCTTGGGCTGGATGAATGGCACATCAATACGTATATGCAGCTGTCCTTTTTCATATGCAATTATCGGGAATTCTCCGTCGGGTGTAAAGCCCATCAGCGGTATTTCTCCGCCGTGCTCCAGATAATACTTCATATCCTTCATGCCGCTTTCCTCGTTAGTTCCAAATAAGATACGAATCCTGCGTTTTACAGGAATAGAAAGTTCCTTTATAGCGTACAAAGCCCATAATGCGCCTATTGTCGGCCCTTTGTCATCCATCGTACCTCGTCCAAACATTTTATTTCCATGAATTTCTCCGGCAAAAGGGGGATATGTCCATCCGTCTCCAGGAGGGACGACGTCTAGATGTCCAAGGACAGCAACCATATCTTTCCCTTCTCCGTATTCCGCCCAACCAACGTAGCTATCCAGATTTTGTGTGGCAAACCCTAACGAAGAAGCCGTCTTTAATGCTTGATCTAATGCCCTTTTAACCTCGATTCCAAAAGGAGCATCCGGGGCAGGGTCACTTTGAACGCTTGGAATTCTTATGGACTCCTGCAAATTTAATATTATGGAAGGAAACAAGTTTGTAATTTTAGCATCAAGGGAATTCATAGAACTCTCCTTTCGCTTAATAGCCTGGGATATTCATTTTCTTACAAATCTCGACGGCCTTAGGGTCTTTATAAATCCCGTTTTCCTCAAAGACATCGTTATCAAGTAAAATGGTAGGATTTAGGGTAACGCCATCCGTATGCGATGCTGCGGACCAACATTTGCCCATGATCTGCTTACCTTGACTGCCAAAACCAAATTCTATACAACCAAAAATCCTCTCGTCTTCGACGATCCTGCCGGTAGGAGCATTTACACCCGGATTAAAACCAAGAGAGTAGTGGGCGAGCCTGAACATATTCGGATCATTGAAAGATTTAAGCCACGTCTCAAAGATCGTTGCCTCTCTTCCACCGGATATCGATTGTATCACCCCTTTTTCTATCTCTAATGCTATCGGTTCCTTTATGATTCCAAGTTGTGCCGGAGGAAACACTGCTGCGTCAAATACTACGGTGCCGTTTATTGTCTCTTCTATGGGGCACCAACTTACCTGGCCAGCTAGCATGATAGGATATCCTTTTTTAGTGGCCTTTTCTCCAGAGAGGCGTATCTTTCGTCCTTGGTTATATGCCACCAGATTGGTTCCGCTTGGATTTTTGACTTCAACCTTATTTGCTTTCCCAAGTATCTCCTGAAAGTGACGCCCCAGCTCGACCACCATATCGTAATCTATCCTTTCGATACAATTTACGAGCATCATCACATCCATGCCTGTAAGATTGATATATCTGCAACCTTTTTCCATAGCATCTCTCCAGGTTTGGGAATGCATGACAGTGGCATATGCAATTTCTATCCAAACATCTGCATTTGCCGTCGCGGCTGCCATATGAGCTGGCATTTCGCTTGCAAATGTCTTAGCAGGGGTAGGGTAGTATAATACAATGGGTTTGGCGCCAATGGCATAAGCAGCATCACCAATCGCTTCGGCAACTCTTCTATCGCCTGAGCTATCACAAGTAACAACGACAGTTTCTCCTTCCTTTGCAAGCATAACGTCCCTCACCAATTTTAGGGCTCCGTTCATGGTTTCCATAGAACAATATTTTTCCGTTGGTTCTATCCCGCTTTTGAATTCCATGATCAAATCGCCTTCCTTTTTATAAATTACCTTGATTATATTCAAGCACGTGATTATTTACATCATCTAACGAAATAAATACCAGAATGACTATTTGTAATTTTCGAACAATTTGGGATTATCATGGCATATTATTTGTCAAATATTACAAAATTTGTGCTATTATATTGTATAATGCAATAAAATCTTATTGCGGAAGGCATCCTTTGGAGGGATATAAATGCCTTTAACCATCGAAGAAATGTTACAAATCGGCGATTTAAAAGATGTGGAAGTCTTAGCCGGCGAGCGCGGCCTTTCCAGTCGAGCGGTTAAGACGGTAGTGGTAATAGATGTACCAAATGCAGGTCAATGGATTAGAGGCGGAGAATTTTTGCTCACTTCTGGATACCTTTTTGCCGATGACGAGTTCTCCTTTATTGATCTGGTCGATAGTCTTGCCCAAAAAAATGCAGCTGCTTTAGGTGTTAAGGTTGGTCGTTTCTTAAGTAAGATACCGGATGAAGCAATATCAAAGGCCAACAAATACAATTTTCCTATCTTAAAGATACCTACATATATGAATCATGTAGATATTATAAATCCGGTGCTTTCAGCTATCATCAACACTCAATATAAATTGCTAGAAACAACGGAAACCCTAAGGAGCAAATTTCTCGATTCGATCTTATTCAGCAAAGGAGTCGAAGGTATACTTAATATATTGGAGGATTTTTTAAACATAGGCGTAGCATTTGTCGACAATATTCTTGGGATACGTTATTATTCCCAAAATAGTGGCCTAAAAGATGTAATTGAAAACTCATACATAACTGAGATAGTAAATAAATATCCAAACACTCAAATTACTATTGGGGATAGGGTTATAGGATATTTGCTTTATGAAAAAGAGCCGAGTTATTTAACTCATTTTGCTGATATTGCAATTCGTGAAGCTCAAAGGGCATTGCTCCTGAATTATCAAAAAACGGAATTTGCTCATGAAGTCGAAAGGCGCCATAGGGATGTATTTTTAAAAGACCTCCTGTACTCTAAGTTTAAAAGACCGGCCGAGGTGTTTCTGCAGGCTAAAATATATGGGTGGGATCCCACATGGAAACTAATCGTAGCTGTAATTTATACCGATCACATAAACAAAGAAAATTTCGATGATAAATTAACAAACAACTACAGGAATGAAAATGAATTTTCGTTGTCCCAAAAATTAGCTGCCTATTTCCCAGGCACAGTATTGACCCGGATTGACCCGCATTACGTAGCCCTAATTCCCATAAGAGAGAAAGAAAATTATACCTTTTTACGCAACAAAATAAAGGAACTATATCAAATAATATCACAATCTAAAAAAATTGACCTTGTCATAACCTTAAGTTCTGTAAAAAAGGATTTATTGGAAGCTCCTCATGCTTTTGCCGAATGCCTGGAAACTTTTGATATCTTAAGACGAACTGAACAAAAACCAGGCGTATATTCATGGTGCGACCTCGGCGTAGAGAAGGTTTTATGTGCCCTCAAAGGAACCGAAATGAGCCAAAACTTCTGGAAACATACTTTGGGCAAGTTGATCGATAGACAGGATGAAAGTTCATCGTTTTTGCTGCAAACGCTAGAAGCACTTATTATAAACGACTGGCAAATGAGACCAACGGCCGAGTTTCTCCACATTCATTACAACACACTAAAATATAGAATTAAAAAACTGGAAGAAATTTTGGAAATCAATGGTCTGCAAGAGGGAAAACAACGCTTTGAGGTTACCTTGGCATTCATGCTATATAGGTTGGAGCACAACAATCTTTCACGAATTCCGCAAAAAAGTTAGTAAAATACACGTTAATTTCTAACGAAATGATAACAAAGGGTTAATGTACTATAAAAAGATAACACTTTATCTAGAAATGTTATTGAAATGAGAAGTCACAACACAACACTGGGAATTCATTATCCTAAGTTTCTTAATGGGCCAATGACGTTTCAGTGAATACTCAGACCATCAAGGAGTGAGACAAGAGGTATTGAATGCCATCAAGCGAAATGAAATGGAGAGGTAAAAGCTATTTCAATTTGGTGGCGCCAAAGACTCTAATAAACCCATTGGTTCGCTAGCTTCTTGCACCGAAAGTTGGCACTAGAACTACAGACAGGTGCACAAAAGTTAATGACATATGGTTTACCGGCATCAAATACATAGGTGAAGTCGTATCACAGTGGGAACGGACACATTTGCTTTGACATCGCATACCAATTGGCTTAATCGCCGCCGTGTTTTATCAGGATCCTTCTGGTACAGGTGCTGCTATCCTGAAGGAACCTGTCGGAAGAGCCCTTAGGGGCCGCAAAGCGGAATCATAGAATATACGATCCCTAGCTCACGGTTTCGATAACTAAGGCCATCTTTCCGACTTTGGTTGCTACTTATCAGGTAAATAAGGTAGCTGCCCTTGAAAACTAAGACAACCCGAGCGGACTCCGCTTTGGAAGCATGGATGTCACCAGGCCTGGGATATTCGAAGATAGAGTAGGCAATATAGCTGAGGATGCGGATAAGGTTGACCCCGAGGTCTATTACTGTTTTGATAACGGGTATTCCCCAAAGGGACGCTAATTTTACAAATATAGACATGAAGGGCAATATATATCACATTATCGCCAATAGCCTAACATCCAGCGGATCTACATGAAGCCCAATGCCTTGCCCTTCCTGCCAAAGGACACCATCACGGCGATACGGTTCGACCACGCGGATCGTATCGCCCGATGCAAGCTTAACGACATATTCAATTTCGTCTCCTAAAAAGACGCTACTTACTATTTGGCCCCTCAATGTCCCGTCATCTGAAGAGACAATTTCGATCGATTCCGGCCTGATGGCCGCCGCGACTTCATCTCCCACTTTAAACTCTAAACTTTTTTCGCCAACATAAGCAATAACTGTTATTTCACTAATTAGCACTTTAGCAAAATTGCCATCAATGGACGTTAATTTTCCCTTAAGAATGTTGGCCTGACCTATGAAGTCGGCAACGAAAAGGGAAGTGGGGTTCGTATAAAGCTCAAATGGCGTCGCTATCTGTTCAACCTTGCCCCCGTTTAAGACGGCAATCCTGTCTGCCAGAGCTAATGCTTCCTTTTGGTCGTGGGTAACATAAACGCAAGTGATCCCAAGGCGCTTCTGTAAGCTGCGAATTTCAGAGCGCATGTAAATTCGAAGCTTCGCATCGAGGTTGGACAACGGTTCGTCCATCAGCAGCACCTGAGGATTAATAACTAATACCCTTGCCAAGGCAACTCTTTGCTGTTCTCCGCCCGAAAGCTGATTTGGGAATCGGTCTTCTATTCCACCTAAGCTTACCGTTTCGAGGGCCTCTGCGACACGCCTAACAATCTCTCCAGTCGGCAACTTCCTGATCTTAAGGCCATAAGCGATATTGTCAAATACAGTCATATGGGGAAATAAGGCGTAGTTTTGAAACACAAAACCTATGTTTCGTTTGTTTGCAGCTATGCTCGTTACGTCATGTTTGCCGATGAAGACTTGTCCTTCTGTGGGCGTCTCAAAGCCTGCAATCATGCGCAGGATGGTGGTCTTTCCGCATCCTGACGGCCCGAGCAAAGTTACAAGTTCACCTGCATTAATCTGAAGATTAACGTCGTCTACCGCCTTAAAGGCTGCTTCGCCACTATTAAATATTTTGGTCAAATGCTTAAGACAAATGGGAACGGACAATTTATATCCCCCTTTGCCACTTGAGGTTAGGATAAAGCGCCTCGAAAAGCAACCTTATAACCCACATGGCCATGGCAACGATCAGTATCAGGACCACGGAGAAGGCCGCTGCCTGGGCAAAAAGCAGCTCTGTAATGCATTCAAGTATACGTACTGTCAGCAAGCTCCATCGTACCGAGACCAAAAATATCGTAGCACTTATAGCGGTCATCGAGACCACGAACAAATATTGAGTCCCGGTTATGATCGCCGGTGCAATCAAGGGCACCGTTACCTTTCTAAATGTAGTCAACTTCGAAGCGCCCAAGTTTAGCGACGCTTCTTCTAGTGAGGTATCTATTTGCTTTAGCGTTGCCGTCGTTGCCCTTATTCCGGTTGCATCATATCTCGATACGCATAGCGCCACTATGATCGCCATGGTTCCAGTCAATACTATGGGGCCGGAACTGAACGCTATGGCGTAAGCGATGCCTACGACTGTCCCAGGCAACACGTAGTTAAGCAGGGATATGAACTCCAAGGCTTTCCGTCCGGGCAGTTCATGTCTGTTTACGAGATAACCTATGACGACTCCTATTGCGCCTCCCACGACGGTCGAGACCAGGGCAATTGTAACGGTATCTTTCACGGCCTTCCGCCCCACGGTAAAGACGTATACGTAATTTTCAAGGGTTAGGCTGTTATCCACTCCCCAAACTTTGATAAGGGACCCAAGAAATATAATGGAATACAAGAAAATGATGAACAAAGAAATGAGAGAAATTACAGCTAGCATCACGACTTCGGCAAACGTACCGGCGCCTTTGGGTTTGGAACGGGCTCCTGCTTTGCCTGACACGGTAACGTAATATCGGCTTTCTACCCAATAATGCTGAAGCAGGTACACAATCAGGGCAGGAACGAGCAGTGCAAAGGATATAGCGGCTCCTCCTTGCATATCGTACATTCCCGTTATTTGCATGTAAGCTTGCGTCGTTAACACAGGAAAGGTATGTCCTGCCATAACAAGTGGAGTTGCAAAATCCGCAAGCGAGCTTCCAAAGAGCAGCAAAAACGAGTTTGCAAGCCCCGGTATACTCAAAGGCAACGTCACCGTGCAAAAGGCCTGCCACGGGGTACTCCCCATGCTCATGGCTGCGTCTTCAAGGTTTGGGTCTATAGCTTCAAGCACTGCCGTAAGCGTCAGGAATGCCACCGGAAAGTAGGTCAAAGTTTCTGCTATCCAGGTCCCAAGGAATCCGTAAATGTTAAAATCGGGCATGTGAAGCAGCTTAAGCAACAATCCGTTTGGCCCCAACACCATGGTTAAGGCAATGCTGCTGGTAAAAGGCGGGGATACGAAGGGAAGCACGATGATTGCGCGTAAAAACCACTTGACGATTTTGGGCAGTTCAATCCTCGTAACTGAAAAGGCAAACAAAAACCCCAGGGCCGTTCCGCCGAATCCTACCGCTGAAGCCAGAACCATGCTGTTTACGAAGGCTTTTTTGTTGTACCAACTGCCAAATACCTTACTTAAAATCGCCAAGCTCCATTTGCCATCGGCAAAAAACACCAGATAAATCAGCCGCGCTAGCGGATACAAGACAAAGAGGCCTAAGAATATCCATATCCCAAGCCATAAAACCACCAGCGCGACATCTGGTTTTTGAATTATCCCCTTTTTACTGAAGTACCTCATTTATCCATCGTTCGACGAGGCGATCGCGATTTTTACCCGCCCACTCGACGTCCAAGGGCAGAACCTTTATTTTTGATATATCTAAAGCCGGATCGGAAACCGGCACTTTGGGATTGCTCGGTATCAAGTTGATATCGTTTTCCTCGTATAGTTTCTGCATCCTTTCTGTGGAGGCCCAATCCAAGAACCTCTTGGCAAGATCCAGGTGTTTGGCGCCCCTGACCAAGCCCATTGCCTCTATGCCAGCAACGACGCCTTCCTTGGGATAGCTTATGACTACGTCGTAACCCTTCTTTTGCATCTCCAGGGCATCGACCAAAAAGAATATACCGTCCGCTGCCTGTCCTCTAGCTATAGGAAGCGCTCCGCCTGCGCCGCTTTTAGTGTAAAGCTGGATGTTTTGGCTTAAGGCCTTTTCGTATTTATAAGCCTTATCCTCTCCCATGGCTTGTATGACGCTTAGCAACCTGTACATTCCCGTGCCGGAAGTCCTTGGGTCGGCCATTTGAAGCTGCCCCTTATATACGGGGTTTAACAGATCCTGCCAAGACGAGGGCGGATTTAAGTTGTGGTCCTTCAAAAACTTCTTATTGAACATGAAACAAATGGGATCAATGGCCACGCCTGTCCAGTAGCCCTTTGGATCTTTGAAGGCATCGGGAATCTTTTCTGCGCCCTTCGGCCTGTAAGGATCAAACAATCCCTTTTGAACACCGTCTACAAACGCCTCGGCCATATTGCCGAACACCACGTCAACCTGAGGGTTGTTTTTTTCTGCCTCAAGCCTTGCCTGAACTTCTCCCGACGAGAACCTCATCCAGTTTACTTTGATGCCCGTATCCTTCGTGAAGGCACTGAATATGGCATTAGCGTAGCGCTCGGACCATATGGTGTAAGCATTGAGCTGCTCTTTTTCCGCATGGGCAGAACTGGCCGTAAACAGGCCTAAAAATGCAATTAAAACAACCGCAACTAAACGTCCGTAACCTTTCATCTTTGACCCCCCCTTACTTCCCATAATCCTGATTTTAATCTAGACACAAGGAGGTCCGCTGCCCATATCCAGATATGCCCATCATTTGGGCAATTCTGGATATGCTTTCCGCTTAAAGCATCAAGAATAAAGGTGACACCTACACATATGTCCAGGTGAGATCTCGACCTCTTGGGGGTCTTTTTTTGCGCATATATCCTTTGCTTGTACGCATCTAGTGTGAAACAGGCAACCCTTTGGAAGGTTGACGGGGCTTGGAATCTCTCCTCGCGGTATCATGCGGACCCTTTTGCCCTTCCCCACGCTTGGGATGGCCTCCAGCAGGCTAACGGTGTAGGGATGCTTGGGCCTGGAAAATATATCGTCTTTCGACCCAATCTCCATAATTTTGCCAAGATACATCACTGCCACATGGGAGGCCATGTAATCTACCACGGCAAGGTTATGGGTTATAAACAAATAGGTCAAGTCAAAGTTTTCCTTAAGTTCGCACAATAAAGCCAGCGTCCTTGCCTGAACGGATACATCAAGTGCGGACGTAGGTTCGTCTAGGACTAAAAATTTGGGCCTTAGGACCAAAGCCCTGGCTATTGCTATCCTTTGGCGTTGCCCTCCGGAAAACTCATGGGGATAGCGAAACATATGCTCCTCGCGCAAGCCAACGCATTCCAGTATCTCCTTGATCCTCAAATATATCTCCTCTGCGGAAAGTTTGTAATGAATCTTCAAACCCTCTCCCACGATATCCTTTATTAACTTTCTCGGATGCAGTGAGTTGTAAGGGTCTTGCTGAACAATCTGCATCTGTTTTCTATATTTGATCATATCTTTGGATTTAAGCGAAGTTATGTCTTGGCCGTCGAAAAAGACCTTTCCGGAGGTTGGATCGATCAATTTAAGTATCACTCGACCAAGCGTGCTTTTACCAGAGCCTGATTCGCCGACGACGGCAAATATCACACCCTTAGGAATTTCCAAAGAGATGCCGTTAATCGCTTTAACCTGAAGCGGCTTCGACAGCATTGACTTCTTAATTTCAAAGTATTTTTTGAGATTTTCGACCTTTATCAAGGCTTCCAAGCCTAACCCTCCTTAGAGTCGTCGGAATATAGATGGCATGCGACGAAATGGTCCGGTTTTACTTCCCTAAGATCGGGGAGCTCTACGCGACATCTGTCGAAACAAAATTCGCATCTGGGATGAAACCTGCATCCAGGAGGAGGAGAGACGAGGTCCGGAACAGAACCTGGGATGCCCCTTAAAACCTTTGAAGCTCCTATGATTGGTATGGAATTGATAAGACCCTTGCTGTAGGGGTGCAGGGGGCTTTGAAAGACCTCCTGCGAATCGGATACCTCTATGACGTTTCCGGCGTACATCACCGTTATCCTATCGCAAAACTCGGAAGCTATTCCAAGGTCGTGGGTTATCAAGATGACGGCATTTTTCCCCATCCTAACTAGCTCATCTAGCAGTTGAAGTATCTGTGCCTGAATTGTGACGTCTAATGCAGACGTAGGTTCGTCAGCGATCAAGAGTTTAGGTTTTACCGCAAGCGCCATAGCTATCATCACCCGCTGGGCCATGCCGCCGCTCAATTCGTGGGGATAGAGCTCCATGGACCTCTTCCAATCGAGACCCACCATCTCAAGGCTTTCAGGTACTTTTTTATAAGCTTCATCCATACTAATATCGTTGCTGTGAGCAATTGCTTCCGCTATTTGAAATCCCACTTTAAAGACAGGGTTAAGGGCAGATACGGGCTCTTGAAAGATCATGGAGATCTTTTTGCCGCGAACCGACTTGTCCATCTCTTCTTCCGACATCTTCAAGAGGTCTAACCCCTCAAATACTATCTCGCCATCCGTTATCTCTCCAGGAGGATCTATGAGCCTCATTATAGAAAGAGCGGACACGGACTTACCGCAACCCGTTTCCCCAACTATGCCTAAGCGTTCCTCTTCGTTAAGCCATAGCCTTACTCCATTAAGCGCTTTGATAGTTCCCCTGTAGGTATGAAACATGACCCGCAAATCTGAGACATCAAGTAGCCTCTTCATAAACCAATTACCTCCTGATCCTCGGGTCCATGATGTCGCGAATGCCGTCGCCAAGCAGATTAAAGCCCAAGACCACCAAGGCTATAAACAGTCCAGGAAAGGTCGATATCCACCACTGATCGACAAGGTAGCTTCGGCCATCGCTCACTATTGCGCCCCATTCGGGCGTAGGAGGTTGTGCACCCAGTCCCAGAAAGCCTAAACCGGCTGCGGTAAGGATGATGGATCCCATCCTCAAAGACAGCTGCACTAAGACGGGAGACATGCACATGGGCAATATATGAAGAAGAAGTATGCGTAGGTTGCCGGCACCCAATGCCCTTATGGCTTCAATGTATGGCAATGACTTGATCTTCATGGCCTCCGCACGCGATAATCTGGCGATAACGGTCCAACCCACCAGGGATATGGCTATTATGGCATTAAACACGCCGCGGCCAAGCATAGCCGACAAGGCCATGGCAAGGATGAGGTTGGGGAAGGCCAAGAATATGTCGGTGATCCTCATCAGTATCTCGTCGATGACGCCACCGAAATAACCTGCCGTAATGCCAACTGCAATCCCTATCGCCCCACTGATGACAGTCACAAGCAAAATGATGCCCACTTCAATACGGGCACCGTATATCACTCGGCTAAAGATATCCCTTCCGAACTGATCTGTCCCAAATATATGTTCAAAGCTTGGGGAAAGCAGGGCTTGAGAAAGATCGACCTTCACGGGATCGTAAGGTGCAATTAGGGGAGCAAATACAGCTATCGCTATGAAAAAGACGATGATAACTGTGCCTATCATGGCCAACTTGTTCTGTCTCCATAGATAAAGAGTATGCTTCCAATCCTCAAGCATAAGTTTGCGCCTTGAAACGACGATATTAGAGCCTTCAGTTTCCAAAGTACATACCTCCTAAACTCTCATCCTGGGATCGAGTGCAGCATAAACGATGTCGACCACTAAGTTGACCAGAGAGTAGACCACTGCAACGAATAAAGTGCCTCCCATGATGGCGGGGTAATCCAGGAGTAACAGCGAATTTACTATGTATCGACCAAGGCCCGGCCATCCAAATATGGTCTCTGTCAGGACGGCCCCTTCAAGCAGTCCGCCAAACGTCAATCCTATTATGGTCACTACCGGAATTAACGCGTTGCGCAAGGCATGCCTGTATATCACGAGCTTTCTTCCAATTCCCTTTGCCCTGGCCGTCCTTATGAAATCCTGCCTCAAGACATCAAGCATGCTGGAACGCATGATCCTTGCGATAGAGGCCGTAGAGGAATACCCGAGCACGACAGCAGGTAGTATTATATGCAAAAGAGCATCCTTAAAAGCTCCAAAATCCCCCGCAAGCAATGAGTCCATCAACAAAAGACCCGTTACCCTGGGTGGGACAACGGTGAATATGTCCACGCGTCCGCTTCCCGGCAACCAACCCAAATGATAATAAAACAAGATCAACAGCAAAAGCCCGGTCCAAAAGACTGGCATAGATACCCCCAATATCGAAAAAACCCTACAGAAGTGATCTATTAGTTTGTTTCTGTGTACTGCCGAAAAAATACCGAGTGGCACCCCCAACAACACGGATATTAAAGCAGCAACTATAGCAAGTTCAAGTGTCGCAGGAAAAAACTCGGCTATATCCTTTATGACAGGCCTGTTGCTCTTGATGGACACGCCCAAATCTCCTCTTGCAGCGCCGGTTATGAAATCTACAAATTGATCGAACAGCGGCTTATCCAGGCCCAATCGTCTTGTCATGTCCTCGACGACATCCAAGGGGGCATTTCCACCCAGGATGGCTCCAACCGGATCGGCAGGTATTGCCCTCGCCACCACAAACACGACAACGGAAACCCCGAAAAGGACGACGAGCATTAAAAATAGCCTCTTAATGATGAAGGTTTCAAGCCTCATTCAGATTAAACCCCCACAAACTTAAGAAGGGAAGGGAGGGATTTTACAAATCCTTCCCTTCTTAAGGTTTATTTTAGTAGATAAATGTCTTCGCGGTCACTTTTTTGTAATTTTCGTGAAATCGAAGGTTATGCTGTAGCCAGTAGCAGCCTCTTCAAACCCCATCACATTGTCCCTTACAACCCAGAAATCCAAAGGTTGATATAGCATTATAAAGGGGCTCTTTTTTATCCAGTATTCCTGAAGTGTTCTGTAAAGCTCAAGCCTGCGCGCTTGATCAAGTTCTTGTCCCGCCTTTTCGGCCAGATTAGCGGCGTAATCGTCATACCACATGGTTCTCCAGGCGAGCTGTTTTACCTTATAATTGGCAAACGGCTTTGCCAAAGCATCGGGATCCGGATAATCTATGCCCCATCCGGCCAAGATCATTTGGTGACCCTGCTGCCTAAATTTAGCGTACATCTCTGAAGCAGGCATAGTCGTGACATTGACCTTTATGCCAACCTCTGCGAGATTTGACTGGATTATAATTGCCTCGTCCGTCCTAATTTGCGTTGGGTTTGTCAAGAGTTCCACCTCGAAGCCATTTGAATATCCAGCTTCTTTAAGCAGCTGTTTGGCCTTAGCTAGGTCTTTTTTGTAGGGGTTCATCTCTACATATCCGAAATATCCGATTGGTATGAAGTTTTGATTGAGTATAGCAAAGCCCTTCATGACTGATTTAATGATGGCGTCATAATCTATGGCGTATTTGATGGCCTGAAGTACGCGCTCATCCTTGAAGGGCCCCCATTGGGCGTTCATCGCTACGTATTCGTTGGACTGAGACGGCACTGTCACTAATTTTATTCCCTTTTGGGGTGAGTTTTTAAGCTGGGCAGCCTGTTCCGTAGTTACCCTCCAGGCCACATCGGCGTCGCCTTTTTGAACCAATAAGAACTGGGTTGTAGCTTCAGGAACATCTTTGATGTAGATCTGTTTTATTGCAGGAATCCCAGCCCAATAGTATTTGTTCGCGCGAAGTAAAATATGGTCATTTCTCTTCCATTCTACTATCTCGTAAGGCCCGGCACCGGCACCTACTGATTTATCCAAAAGGTAAGCCTCTCCAAAGTCGCCATTGACCTCGTTTGCCATTACGACTTTTTTGTTTACGATGCCACCCCAAGAACCTCCAAGGATGGATAAAATTACGTTGGGAGCAAGAGGCTTGGTCTTTAACACGACCGTATTATCGTCCTGCTTAGCGATAGTTTCTTGCATGTTTTCCTTGGTCAGGCCTATTTCTTCCAACAACCAGGCAGGGGATTTGTTGATGCTCAAGAGCCTTTGGAAAGAAAAGACCACATCATCGGCCGTCACGGGATCTCCGTTAGAAAAGCGCGCATTTTTTCTTAGGTGAAATACGTACTTTGTACCGTTATCTAAGATATCCCACTTTTCAGCCAAGCAAGGAACAGGAGTCAAGACTCCATTAACAGGCTGGATCGATGTAAGCCCTGAATAGCCTGCTTCTGTAATCTGCGCCGCAAAAGTTTCATAACAGACGGCAGGATCCAAAGAGATCAGTATTTGAGTATCTGCGGCAATTACCAATGAGTCTTTAGGCGTCGCTGCAGGAGAGTTAGAGGCAAAGGTAAGAAGGCTTGATAACGCCAGAAACAAAATCATTACCCTTTTCCACATATATACCCCCTCTTTAATCGGTTACCGAAATTCTAGCAAGATCTATACTGCGTTGTCAAAAATTTTAATACTAAATCTCAAATGCAACGAAGCAGTAATCGTATATAAAAGACGGCTTTTGTGCCCAGCTGCCGGGTATCTCACAAAAGCCGTCTTAAGTTATGATACAAGGAATATTTTTAATAGCATTAGCTTAACATATTATATTTATAAGCTATCAAAGCATAAGCTGCTACGCCCTTCCAAAGAACATCTTCGTCTATGTCAAACTTTGGGTGATGGTGGGGGAAGATCACGTTCTTCTCCTTATTCCCAATGCCAAGCTGCAGAAACGCCCCGGGGATTTTCTGGGTATAAAAGGCAAAGTCTTCGCCTCCCATCGTCATTTCCGCTTCGGCGACAGGCCCAAGCATGCATAAAGCTTCGGTAACGAAATCCACAAGGTCAGGGTTATTTATGAGCGGGGGATACGGGGCTCTAAATAACTCAAAGGAAGAATTGCAGCCCCATCCCTTTGCGTAATGTTCCGTAATGGATCGCATATGATCCATCAGTTTATTCCTTAAATCGGAATCAAATGTCCTCAAGGTCCCTCTCATCTTGACGGAATCGGGGATGACATTATAGCCGTTGCTGGCCTCCAATTGGGGTAAAGTTATGACTGCCGGAAAGAAAGGGTTGACAGCTCTAGAGATAAGCTTATGAAAGGCGTTATATATATCCGCAGCGGGGGCAGTCGGGTCATTTGTCAGATGAGGATGTGCTGCGTGCCCACCCTTTCCCGTGATGCATATCTCAAATCCGTCCGAAGAGGCCATCATAGGACCCTTTCTTGTAGCCAACACTCCAGAAGGAAGCTCTACCCACACATGGATACCAAATATGGCATCGACGTCATTCAGGTGACCTTCATCCATGACTTTTTTGGCGCCGGCTCCACCTTCCTCCCCGGGTTGAAACACCAATTTGACGGTTCCGACTAGATGATCTTTTAAACTGGATATTATTTTTGCTGCGCTCATGAGCATTGCCGTATGCGCATCATGCCCACAGGCATGCATCTTACCGGGAATTGTGGATTTATAGGAAACGTCGTTTTGTTCCTCCACGTTCAGGGCATCCATGTCAGCCCGCAAAGCGACAGTGCTTTTTGCCTTGCCGGTGTTACATTCAAGGATACCTATCACCCCTGTACCTGCAGCCCTTTGCGTTGCATAGCCGCAATCCCTCAAGAAGTTCTCCACAATTTCAGACGTCCTTTGTTCCTCAAACTTTGTCTCGGGATGCTTGTGAAAATCTCTGCGCATTTCCACGGTAAACCCCTGCAGTTCTTTAGCCATATCTACAATCTTCGCATCCAAACCACGTTCGCTCATGATGATCCCTCTATTCTTCGCGTATTTCTTACAACCTTATCGCAGCTCCAGGTCCCAAGGGTAACCCCAGATAGTACCAAACCACAGCCATTGCTGTCCAGGTAATAAGGAAGAGTAATGAATAAATAAAAGTACGTGATATGACGGTGCCAACTCCCACATCTTTTTTATATACGCTCGCAAAACCCAAAATGATTGGGAAGTAAGTAAAAAGCGGAGTAAATGAATTGGTACTGGAATCGCCAATCCTGTAAAGCAATTGTGTCCACTCAGGTGTGTATCCTAAGTAATACATCATCGGCACGATTACTGGAGCTAAAAAGGCCCACTTGGTCGAACCGCTTGACAAAAACAAATTAATAAATGTGGTTATCAATATTATGGCTATGAAAAGTCCAATGCCGGTAAAATGAGCCAACTCCAAAAGATGGGCTAACTTTATTGCGAGTATTGACGCCATGTTGGTGTAAGTGAATGTATAAGTAAAATTGGCTATCGGCAACATCACCACTATGTAAGAAGCCATGGTCTTCATGCTCTCGACCATGTAATTTATCATATCTGTAGGCTTTTTTACGGTACCAACGTTCTTGCCGTAAATCCATCCCGCAATCACAAAAAACACAAATAAAATGGGTATCATGCCATTAAAAAAGATGGAGGGAACTATAGTATTCTTAACGGGATCTCGTAGAGGCCCTCCAGGTATGATCGTTAACAAAAACATTAACAGGAAAAATATACCCGCTGCCAAACCTGCCTTCTTCATCCCAGCTATTTCTTTCTCCGTAAGGGGAGTTAAATATTCGTGAGGGACCTGAGCACGTTCATACTCTTCATCCCAAGAGGCCAATTTCGGCATTGCAAACTTTATGGTAAATATGGTACCTACAATGGTTATGACAAAGACGGAAATCACCATGAAAAAATAGTTGGCAGTAGGATAGACGTTGTAATTTGGGTCCACAATTTTAGCAGCAGTATTGGTTATTCCTGCTAATAACACATCCGTACCAGCTATGAATAAGTTTGCGGTAAATCCTGAGGCAGAAGCAACGTAACCCAGTATCAAACCAAATATTGGATCCTTTTTTCTCGCATAAAAAAGGGCTGCAGTAAGAGGCGGTATTATTACCGTTCCTGCATCTGAGGCCAAGTTAGAACATATACCTATGACGAAAATGGCTGGTATCATCAACTTATCCGGAACTGACGTAAGCGTTTTCATTATGGCCGGGATAAAGCCTGCTCTTTCCGCAAAGCCAGCCGCCATCATCATGACCAGGACCAATCCCAGTGGCGGGAATTTGGTGAAATTGCTGACCATGCTCGATAATATCCAATCTAACCCTTTTCTGTTCAATAAGCTTATAATTTCAATTTTCTCGTTACCCCCTGGCGCCACGGCAGATATGCCAGAAAAAACACCCGAAAGCACAATTACGAGAAACCAAAAAAACAGAAAGATCCAAAAAATGTGAGGTAATTTGTTACCAACCCGTTCGATCCATCCTACAAACTTCGTCAAAAGGCCATTGTTTCTTGCAGTCAACGCTATCCCTCCTTCAAAAGTTTAAAGTATTGTGATTGTGTGGCACTGTTCCTTGTATTATACGAAACTTATTTTTTATTTCCAATATGCTTGACACATTTGAAACCTAAGTTTATAATTCCGCTATTATTAAATTTTGGTTTTGGAGGGATGGTCATGTCCAAATTGGTAACGTGCATAGTTTGCGAGGGGAAAATTCAGGTTTCCGACGATCTTTTGGAGGGCGAAATTATAGTTTGTCCCGATTGCGGATCGGAGCTGGAAGTAGTCTCTCTCGATCCCTTGACGCTTGAAGAAGCGCCTGAGGTACAGGAGGATTGGGGCGAGTAATGGCTAAGGTGTTTATGTTCTATTCGCGCCTGAGGACCGAGGAAAGGCTTCTGATTGAAGCAGCTAGGCAAAGGCAAATTCACTTCGAGCCGGTTGTCGTCTCCGACAGGATGTGGCCAAATGAGATAGGGGGTAAGGGAGACGTTGCTCTCTGTCGTTGCATAGGCCACGTCCAAAATCATGCCTTGGCCTTAACGGTGGAAGCAAGGGGTTTGATCACTATAAACCCTTCCAATGTAATGGAGATCTGCGGCAATAAGATTTCCACATCCACTAGACTTTCCACGGCAGGCATTCCTCAACCAGATTACGCAATAGCCTTTTCGCTCGAAGGTGCCCTAGAGTGTGCTCAAAAAATGGGGTACCCCGTAGTGTTGAAGCCTCCTGTCGGCAGTTGGGGAAGGCTTCTTGCTAAAGTAAACGACCGGGACGCCCTGGAGGCGATAACGGAACACAAGCTGCACCTTGGCTCCCAACACAGTGCCATTTACATTCAAAAATACATCGATAAAAAGGGCTTCGATATCAGGGCAACGATAATAGGGGGTATCCCGGTTTCTGCCATAAGGCGGTGCAGCGATCACTGGATCACAAATACGGCAAGAGGCGGTACAGCACAAAGCTATCCCCTTTCTGACGAACTAAAAAAACTGCTAAAACAAGTACATGAAGCAATCGGCGGCATGATGCTGGCCGTCGACCTGTTTGAGACCGACAGCGGGTGGCTCGTAAACGAAGTAAACGGACAGCCTGAGTTCAGAAGCTCGCAGGAAGACATAACCGGCGTCGATGTTGCAGGGCAAATCGTTGACATGGCTTGGTCGGCGGCATGCAAAGAAGGTGAAGGGGTTGTATAGGGCGGCCGTATGGGGAGCAAGCGGTATGGCAGGTGGAGAAGTGCTGCGTATCTTGGCACAGCACCCGTCCGTCGAGGTCGCATGTGCCGTATCAAACAGCAAAAAAGGGCAGTTCGTCTGGCAGGTTCACCCTCATTTGAGGGCTAATTTCAGCAATTTGGCGTTCTGTAACACAGACGAAGGCCTTTCGACGGGTGCAGACATAGCCCTTTTGGCGGTGCCACACGGCACGGCGGTACCCATAATTGAAAGCTGCCTGAAAAAGAACATGAAAGTTGTCGACCTTTCCGCCGACGTTAGGCTTTCATCATCGAAAGATTACGAGGCATGGTATGGCCATTCACATCCCAACCCTGAATTGCTGTCGAGGGCAATTTACGGCCTGCCCGAGCTGCATCGAGATGATATAAGGGACGCCGTCCTGGTAAGTGGGGTAGGGTGCAACGCCTCCTGCTGCGTCCTGGGCCTTTACCCCCTTGCCTTGATGGGCCTTATCGAGGAAGCACGGATAGAGGTAAGAGTGGGCTCTTCGGAGGCTGGTGCCTCACCGACCATTGGGAGCCATCATCCCTACAGGAGCAGAACGCTTCGCGTGTTCGAGCCCTTTAGGCATCGCCATCTGGCTGAGATCTTGCAGGAACTTTCGCTAAAAGAAAGCGCGGTAACCCTGACCATGAGCGCCGTGGAGATAGTAAGGGGAGTGCAGATGCTGAGCCACATTCGCCTGTCTCAAAAGATGAGCGAAAGGGACATTTGGCAAATTTATCGCAAGGCTTACGCAGGTAACCCATTTCTTCAGCTTTGTCCGGCCAAACCAGCTCATCTAAGGTTCCCTGACCCCAAGCTGGTCACGGGAAGCAACAATGCTATGACCGGCTTTGCCTTACATGAGGATGGGCGAAGGATGTTAGTCGTTACGGCCATCGACAACCTGATGAAGGGTGCAGCAGGGACCGCGGTTCAGGCAGCCAATTTGATGCTTGGCCTAGCCGAGACGGAAGGGCTTACCATGATGCCTGTATATCCAGTGTAAATATTTTTCGAAGGGAGCACATAGCCATGAAATCTCAAGGACAGACTATTTCCAGGGGCGTTGTGAAAATAGGAGGTGCTAAGGGAAACAAATACGACGACCTCATAGGCGAGATGGCCGAAAGGTTGCGCAGGGGCGAAAGATGGGTATTGGTCCACGGGGCAAGCTCGTTTATGGAAGACCTCTCTAAGGAATTAAACATTGAGCCAAAATACGTAACAAGCCCGAGCGGATTTAAAAGCCGCTTCGTGAGCAAGTCGGACCTTACGCTGTTTCGTTCAGCCTGCTGTTTGTTTTCGGTTAGTCTCGTAAATTTATTTGGAAAATTTGGAATCAACGCCGTTCCGCTGTATCCGCCCGACAGCATTTCGGCCATCGCTACAAGGAAAGACTTTCTGCGTGTCCTGGAGGGAGGCAAGGTGCGTCTGATGAGAGGAAACTACAGCGGATATATCACCTCGTTTGATAATGAAGAAATTTATTCGCTATGGGAAGCTGGAGCCATTCCCATACTTCCTCCATTGGCCGTAGCTGACGACGGCGAGTTTTTAAACGTAGACGGAGATAGGATGGCTGCGGCAGCAGCCTCATCGCTAAAAGCTGACGTATTGGTAATTTTAAGTAACGTACCGGGACTGCTGAAAGTGCCTAATGACGCCAGCACTGCGATAAGAAGGGCATCTTTGAAAGACATGCCCGTCTTAGAAAACTACGCCTTGGGCAACATGAAACGGAAGTTACTGGCCGTTAAAGAGGCGCTCGAAGGCGGAGTAGGCTCCGTAATCATCGGAGACAGCAGGCAGGAAAGGCCGCTTAACACAGCGCTTGATGGAAAGGGGACCGTCCTATGCAGGGACTTTATGGAAGCCGCGGTATAGCTTTATCTGGCGGCCAAGGGGCAATCGTAAAAGACGTCAACGGCAATGCCTATATTGATTTTTACTGCGGCAGCGGAGCAGCCTTGTTTGGACACTGCCATCCGTATTTAGTAAAAGCACTTAAGGAGGCTTCCGAAAAGCCGTGGACCATCGGCATAGGTATGGGTTCAGAGGCCAGAAGCAGGTTCATCGAGGCCCTCAGAGATATTTTCCCCGGGATGGATTGCTTCTTTTGTAACAGCGGTTCAGAGGCCATAGAGGCAGCGCTTAAATTAGTGACGTTTTTAAATTCAAAAAGAAAGAAGATATTTGCACTTCGGCGCAGTTTCCATGGACGAACCTTAGGAGCTTTGTCGATAACCTTTAATCCACAGTACAGAAACCCATGGACCCATGTGCTTTTGCCCGTTATTCATGCTGAACCAAATGAACTTCAGTCCATGATAGATGATGATACCGTAGCGGTGTTCGTCGAACCGGTCAGAGGAGAGGGAGGAGTCTATCCGCTTGACGAATCCCTGGGCAAAGGCATCGTCGAGGCCTGCAAACGCCATGGAGCTTTGATAGTTAGCGACGAGGTTCAATGCGGATGGGGCAGATGCGGTGATTACTCGGTAAGCTCAAAGCGGGGATTGGATCCTGACATCATATGTTTTGCAAAGGGAGTGGCAGGGGGCCTCCCTGTGGGCATGATGCTGTGGAAAGAGGAGCTTGGAGGATTTCCTCCCTCCGGACACAGCTCCACCTACGGCGGCAGTCCTCTTGTAATGTCAGTTGCCCTGGCAGCTTTGACGCTGCTTCAAAATGAGGACTACATGGCCAAGGCCGTGAAGTTTGGAGAATTCTTTAGAGCGCTGCTCAAAAAGACCAATTCGCCCTTGGTTCGAGAGGTACGGGGCATGGGATTCATGAATGGCGTGGAGCTAACGGTAAAATCCGCACCTATTGTAAAGCAACTTCAAGATATGGGGCTTCTTGCCCTTCCGGCAGGGCCTTTTGTAGTTAGGTTCCTGTCGCCTTTCGTCGCAGAAAAGGAGCACTTTGAGAGGGCAGCTGATATGTTTGACGAAGTCTTAAAGAGGAATGAACATGGCTATGGCAAGTAAAGAAGCATCCCTGCTTTTCCATCTGATATCCATACCAAGCATCAGCGGCCATGAAGGCAAGGCGTGTTCCTATCTGGCAAGTCAGCTGCCTTCATTGGGATGGGACGATACATATATTGACGAGGCAGGAAACGTGGTGGCAAGCAGAGGAGACGGCAAAAATGAAATCGTTCTTCTAGGGCACATAGATACGGTCGAAGGGGGTCCTGAGGTTAAGATGGATGACGACTTCGTATGGGGACGCGGAGCGGTTGATGCCAAAGGCCCATTGTGCGCCATGGCCGTTGCTGGAGGTAGGGCAAAGCTTGACCCGGGATTTAAACTGACTTTGATAGCCGCGGTAGGGGAGGAGTCAAGCTCAAAGGGGACTCTTTATAGGATCCCTCTGCATTCACCTAAAGCCTGCATTGTTGGCGAGCCGTCAAATACTTATGGAATCACTATCGGCTACCGCGGTTGCCTTAAGGCGACAATCAAAGCCCAAGACAACGGAGCTCACAGAAGCGCTGACGAAGGCCCCCTAACTCACGTTACCCTTGCGGCGGCAGATATCTTAAATTTTATACGCCAAGAGAGCGAGGCCCTACAGCAAGCCGTGATATTCCGCCCCTCGGGGGCCATTATCTCCATGTCGGGCCGCGAAATGGGACGAAGGACCGCCGAAATTGAGATGGAGATACGCATACCGGTAGGAAGCACGCCAGAGCAATATACCTCACTGATAGAAAAGTGCACAAGAAAACATGGCGTTGAGTTTGAGATTATCTTTGCCATAAAACCCCACTTGGTGGACAAGGACAACCTCGTCGTAAGGGCTCTTCGCAAGGCCGTGAGAAACCATTACGGGACACCTCAGTTGTTCGTCAAAAGCGGTACAGCCGACTTCAATCATGCGGCCGCATGGAACTGTCCCCTTGCCGCGTACGGGCCTGGGGACAGTTCGCTAGATCACGGCATGGAGGAACACGTCTCTGTGAAGGATTACCTCAAATCGATCGATATCTTGGAAGCTGCGGTCTGCTCGATCATGTCCTACGACCTTGCTTGAGATTTCAAGATAAATCAGCGACAGTTTACTTTATATGCATGTTTACTTTAGACTGCTTTTGCCTCATAATGCATAGTGAAAGATGAGGTGAGAGCTGTGAATAATATGATCGAAGTGTTCGTAAAGGGCATTGCAGTAGACGAGGACAACAACCACATAGTCCTGTTGAGCGATAGGGAAGAGACAAAGGTCCTGCCCATAGTTATTGGCCCTATCGAGGCGATGGCCATTCTGATGAACATGCAGGGCGTTGCCCCAAACCGTCCCCTTACACACAACTTACTTAAAAATCTCCTGGATTTGCTTGGAGCCGAGGTGGAGCAGGTGATAATAACCAATATCAAGGATAATGTGTACTACGCAAACATTTACGTCAGGCACGACAAATATAATTACGAGGTCGATTCTCGGCCTAGTGACGCCATTGCCCTGGCTGTAGCCTATAATGCTCCAATTTACATGGATATGAAATTGACCGAATTTACCGTCAACCCTTCAGACCTGAATGTGGAGCGCCAATGATATTTCATTGTTCGACTCGATACACTAACATTACATTTGAACGACCTGCTCCTTAAGCACTTTTAGGTTCAGTATTCTATCTACCCTAAAAACTCTTTCTTCCTGACGAAAGCTGCAAAATGCCCGCATTCCCATGTATCTTTTGCCTTTATATTCCATCTCGCCAACCTCGATTGGCCGCACGATCCTGACGTTTTTTTCGTTGCTTGGTTTTAAGTAGAGGATTTCCAAAGACATGCCCTCGAAGATGGCCTTCTTTATGACATCGATCTTCTCTTCTAACGACATGGCTTCTTCTGCCTTTTTATATTGGCACCTGGTCAAAAAGTGCACGACATCCCAATCCATCCAAATATGTTCCCTTTTGATCGGTTTTTTAAGGATGATCCCATCAAGGGACGTGCATCGGCTTAACGCCACGTAGACCTGGCCGTGAGCAAAAGCTCCCCGTCCTATGTCTATGATCACTTTATCAAAGGTCTTGCCCTGGCTTTTGTGGATCGTCACGGCCCAGGCAAGCATAATAGGGTATTGCGTGAATTTGCCGATCGTCTGGGATTTAAGCTTATCTCCTTCCACATAGAGGTGAAATATCTCCCACGTATGTGGCGTTATTTCAACCTCACTGCCGTCGGAAAGTTCAGCTGCTATGATGTAGCTTTCTTTATCTTCATCTTCCAAAGTATCCTTGTAAATGTCTATAACCTTGCCAATGCTTCCGTTCACCCATCTGCCGAGCGAATCGTTGTTCAAAAGCATTATTTGAGCTCCGACCTTGACCTTCAACTCCGGAGCCGTGGGCAGGTAATCATTGCCAAATTCGCCCTTGATCGCGCCCTTGAAGATATATGTCTTTCCTTTCAACCTTGACAGTTGCTGCTCGTTAATTTCCTCAGCTCGCTTGTTCGTCGTCGTCAAGTACACGAAAAATTCGTCGCGGTCAGGCTCAAAGTCTGGCATAACTCGGCTATTTAAAAGCTTTAAGTCATCGTCGGTAACAGTCTTGTTGCGTATTGCACCGAGGAGGTCTATAAATCTTTGGTCGTGTTGGCGATATATTTTATCAAGCTCGATGAACTCGAAATCCATGGAATCGAAGACCTTTGCACTGTAAAAATAGGGGCTTTCATAAATGGTCTTAAAGACTTCCTTTTCGTTCTTGGTGACCACCGGCGGAAGCTGGTAGAGATCCCCGATGAAGATTATCTGAATGCCACCAAAGGGTAGCTTTTTCTTGGGCCCGTTCAGCCTCAAGAACTTGTCTACGCAATCGAGCAAATCTGCCCTTACCATCGATACCTCATCTATGATGATGGTATCGATCTTCTTGTAAATGCTGGTCGAGCCCTTTGGGGTATTTATCTTTTTTATCTGGTCCAATGTGACGTTGGGCTTAAAACCAAAGAACGAATGGATCGTTTGCCCCTTGACGTTTAAGGCAGCGACCCCGGTCGGGGCTAAAACTATGGCCTTTTTGTTGGTGTTTTGCTGAAAATACGTCAACAAGGTGGATTTTCCCGTGCCGGCCCGCCCTGTTATGAATACGTTTTTATCGCTGTTTTCCATGAGATCTAAAGCCTTACGAAAACCTTCGTTTAACTCTATTTGTGCCATGTCACTTCTAGCTCCAATTTTATTATTTTTAAGGATACTTAAAGTTAAACCAATGATAACATCCTTCGAGCTGAATATTAAGTCCTTTACGTATAGCGAGGCGTAATGTAAACTTGATCACTCACAGCAGTTTTGTGATATACTTACTTGCAAATAATAAGATAATTAAAATTATCGTCTACTTCTTGATCTACAAAATGCAACATTATTGCATGTTTAGCAACATTCCTCAAGCAGGACTTTTCTTGCGATGTCATAAAGAAGGTTATTTAACAAACTCGATATTTTTCTGACATGTAAACCATATTGAACAATACGTTTATTAATGTTACGATATCATGTATAAAATATACATTTTGCTCCGAGCCATTTAACCTAAAGACCCTTCATGGGCTCCATGGTTTCTGGCCAATGGGTATCTTTGGAAACGAGGATGCCTCCCATGTTTGGAAAGGAGGAAATGTTAAAGAAAGCTTACGCCTGCCGTAGGTTATCTTTAGCAAAAAGCTGCCTCCTTTAAGCGAGGCAGCTTTTTTAAACCTCCTTTAGCGCTAGATGGACGCTTTAAGGCTGGTATGGCGAATTAATAACTTAAAGAAAGGAGGTCACTTGGGTCGAAGTTTGCCATATATGAGCTTTAGGGCGTTCGAAAAAAACGAGGAGGGAAACCATGAAACAGTATTTAAGGAAAAGCATCAAGGTCAACGGATGTCCTCACCACGTAGTCGCCTCCCCCGACGCCATGCTGGTCAACGTAATTAGAAAACAACTCGGGCTAACGGGAACAAAGCTTGGATGCGGATCGGGACAATGCGGAGCATGCGAGGTCATAATGAACGGCAAGCTCGTGCGTTCCTGCATCGTAAGATGGGACAAGGTGCCGCAAGACGCTGAAATTCTCACCATAGAGGGCTTAGGAAGGCCTGAGAAGCTTCACGCGCTTCAGTGGGCTTACGTAAAGACGGGCGCCATACAGTGCGGCTTTTGCACGCCGGGATTTATCATGAGCTCTAAGGCCTTGCTCGACGAAAACCCGAATCCGACTCGTGAAGAGGTACGAGATTGGTTCCAGAAGAACCGAAACGCCTGCAGATGCACCGGTTACGTCCAGATCGTAGATGCCGTCATGCTTGCCGCTAAAGTCTTGCGCGGCGAAGAGGAGATGACGGATTTCTCGGAACTGACTCGAGACGGGAAAATATGGGGAAGCCATTACCCGAGGCCAAGCGCTGTATATAAGGCAACCGGCACGTGGGACTTCGGCGATGACGTAGCGCTAAAGTTACCTGAAGAGACGCTTTTTGCCGCCTGCGTATGCCCCGAGACTCACCATGCCATAGTTAAAAAGATAGATTTCAGCGATGCAGAAAAGATGCCCGGTGTATATAAGGTCGTGACGGCAAAAGACATCTACGCAAACAAGGGCACGAACAGAATAAGGGGTCAGGTGGGATCTAAGACCGCCACGACCAACGGCTGGGAACGTCGAATCCTCGTAGAGGAAGGAGACAAGATTCGCCAGTGGGGAGAGGCAGTAGCGATAGTCTGTGCCGACACGGAAGAGCACGCAAGGGCTGCAGCCGATGCCGTGAAGGTAGAAATCGAAGAACTCCCAGCGCTTTTGAACGTCAAAGATGCCATGACACCCGGGGCAGTAAAGGTGCATGAGGACATACCCGATATAGACGGAATACCTAATGTGTTTAACAAACGGCCCATAAAGAAGGGCAACGATCCAAAGGAAGACTTAGACAAGGCTCCCTACGTAGTTGAAGACGAATTTTACAGTTCGAGGCAACCTCATTTGACGATAGAGACCGATTGCGGATTTGGCTATTTCGACGAAGAAGGCCGTTTGACGCTTCAGACCAAAAGTATCTGCGTGTACCGCCATCAACTCATGATAGCCCGCGGTTTAGGATTACCGCCTTCAAAGATACGCGTCATACAAAATAACATGGGTGCCACATTCGGCTACAAGGTCGGCCCCACGAACGAACACTTGATTGGCGCCTGTGTAATTGCCACGGGAAGGCCCGTTTACATGAGGCTCGACATGAAAGAACACATCATTCGCACGCCCAAGAGGTCGCCCTTTTTGATGAAGATTCGAGTTGGAGCTGACGAAAATGGCAAGCTGGTAGGCTTAGAGCATTATTGGTACGTAGACCATGGACCTTACTCGGAATCCAGCCAAGACTTAACCAACAAGGGCGGACAGTTCATGCTTGCGCCTTACAGGGTAAACAATATTCGTGGATGCGGTTACACCGTATTTACCAACCACAAATGGTGCACGGCCTTTAGATGTTATGGCGGACCGCAAACCTACTTTGGAGGAGAGCTTGCCATAGACATGTTGGCTGAAAAGGTCGGCATGGACCCCTTGGATTTCCGCGAGAAAAACTTAATCCAGCCTGGCGATACCTTACCCAGCGGCCAAAGGCCGGAAGTTTATCCACTTCAGGCCATGGTCACCCATATACGGCCACTTTACGAAGAGGCTAAAAAACAAGCTGCCGCCTTGTCAACCGATAAGATAAAGCATGGCGTGGGCGTTGCCATAGGGATTTACAACTCAAACGACGACGGCCCCGACGAGGCAAACAGCCACATCGAGCTGACTAAAGACGGAGTGATACTTTACAACACATGGGAAGACCACGGACAGGGAGCAGACATGGGCTGTGTCGGCACGGCACACGAGGCGCTAAGGCCGTTGGGCTTGAGACCTGACCAGATAAAGCTCGTCTGCAACGACACTGCCAAAGCGCCAAATAGCGGAGCGGCAGCAGCCAGCCGTTCTCAGGTCATGGTCGGGATGGCCATCGTAGACAGCTGCCGAAAACTTCTTGACGCCATGCGAAAGCCCGACGGCACGTACAGGACCTACGACGAGATGATCGCCGAAGGCATACCCACCTACTACGAGGGCTACTATAAAGCTACCTTGCGAAACGTAAATGGTGAGATCCAACACTGCACGGGCATGGACGATGAAACGGGTCAGGGCTATCCCTTTGCCAATCACATGTTCGGCGTCTTTTTAGCAGAGGTGTCGGTGGACGTAACGACAGGAGAGGCAAAGGTCGACCGCATGACGCTGGCATGTGACGTGGGAAAGATCAACAACTACGCCATCGTGGAAGGGCAGCTATACGGAGGCATCGCCCAGGGCATAGGGTTTGCATTGAAGGAAAACTTTGAGGACGTAAAAAAACACAACAACCTCTTAGCTTGCGGGTTTCCTTACATCAAGGATATACCCGACAATATCCGCCTGATACACATGGAATCCCCCAGGGAGTTCGGTCCCTTTGGCGCTTCCGGCACGGGTGAGGTTCCGCTTTCGGCACCTCATGCTGCTATAATAAATGCGATACACAACGCCTGCGGCATCAGGCTAAAGACGATTCCTGCAACTCCGGATAGGATACTAAAGGCTTTGGAGGAGGCTAAAAAATGACGGACGAAGATTTAAGGGAACCTTTGGCGGGAAAGCTGGAAGACCTCCCAGAGCTTAAGGCCTTTTCGCTCGGGGAAGGCGTGGTAAAGCGAATAGTCTTCGGCCCCGGACGCTTCTTCGATGACTACGTCGTCCGTTTCTTTACCCTTCCGCCAAACAGGATGATCTCCGAACACCAACACGAATGGCCGCACTACCTGATCACCCTGGAAGGACACGGTCAGGTCATCATAGAAGGAGTCACGTGGGATCTGCCCGAAAAGTCCTGGGCCTTCGTGCCGCCCGACGTTCCTCATTCCTACGGAAACGCCTCGGACAAACCCTTTAGGTTCCTTTGCATAGTGCCGTGGTTTGGAGATCCTGACGGCAAGCGGGCAAGGGCAAGATTGGAACGTGCAAAAAGCAAATAAGACCCATTGACAAATTAAAAATATCCTTGTAAGATTCATGCAACTCATTTTTTAATACGGTAACGGCGATGACGCAAGAGGCTGGAGGGTTCAGGCATCAACAGAGATGAGCGTTTAACGAGCTGAGAGGCGCTCTTGATGCACCGTAAGGCCCAAAGCTTGCGGGAGCTGGTATGGAAAGGTCGCAATGGGCCGGAGTACATGCCCGGGTTGCCTCCGTTAAAGGGCTAAAGAGAGGAACATCTTTGCCCCTATAGCAGAGATGTTCAAGATGGGTGGTACCGCGGGTATTATGGCTCGTCCCAGTTTTTTGGGACGAGCTTTTTTATATCCAAATATAGGAGGGATAAACATGTTTAGGGGAACTGGCACCGCATTAATAACGCCTTTTAATGAAGGAAGGGTAGATTTTGAGAGCCTCGAAAAGTTACTTGATTTTCAGGTCAGAAACGGCGTAGATTTTCTGGTGGTGCTTGGAACCACTGGAGAGGCAGCTACGATCTCAAGCTCGGAGAAAAAGGAAATCATACGTTTTTGCATCAATAAAGTTGGCGGTAAGATCCCTGTTGTGATCGGCACGGGTTCAAATTGTACACAAACAACGGCAGAGACATCACTTGCAGCGCTTTCCTTAGGAGCTGATGCAGTATTGATCGTAACGCCTTACTATAACAAACCGCCTCAGGAAGGGCTCTATCAACATTATCGAACAATTGCCTCGCGTCTTGGAAGCGGTCAAATAATCATTTATAACGTTCCTGGCAGGACGGGCGTCAACATACTGCCCGAGACAGTTTTAAGGCTTACCGAGATTTCAAACATAGTGGGGATAAAGGAGGCATCAGGCAGTCAGGCACAAGTCGATTCGCTGATAAGAATGGTGAAAAAGGCAAGAGGGGACTTCGCTGTGCTTTCCGGTAACGACGATCAGGCCTTTCACCTGGTAAACGCTGGGGGAGACGGTGTAATCTCAGTCCTTTCCAACGTAGCGCCAAAGGAAACTTCTGACATGATACGCTACGCACTGCAAGGAAACGTGGAGGAAGCGCGGCGTCTTCACCTGCAGCTTTTCCCCTTAATGAAGGGTCTTTTCTGCGAGACGAATCCAATTCCCGTGAAATACGCCGCCAGCAAGTTGGGCTTGTGCAAAAACGAGCTGCGCCTTCCTTTGGTTCCCGCATCGCAGAAGGCGATGGCGGAAGTTGACAGGGCTATGACAGAAGGGAGGATACTGCAATGCGTTATGGCCTAGTTGGGTCGACCGGCAGGATGGGACAGGAAATTCAGAAGGCCTTTGTCGATCACACATTGTGTCTGACCGTAAACTACGAAGGAAGCTGGAGCGATGGTGGCAAACCCGACGTCATAATGGATTTCTCAAATCCAAGCTGCCTTCCGGAGACGGTCCGGCTTTGCAGAGAACATGGGGCAGCTTTGGTGATAGGAACCACTGGCCTAAAAGACGGTGACTTTGAAATGTTAAGGGAACTTGCAAGGCAAGTAGCTGTGGTGCAAAGCTATAACTTCTCCATCGGCATCAACGCCTTAAAAATAATCCTTGCCAATTACTCGAAATTCTTCGAGGATTGGGATCTGGAGATCGTCGAGATACATCACAACAAGAAAAAGGACGCCCCCTCGGGAACGGCAATCATGCTTCAAAATGCCACAGGAAGGCCTTGTCCCATGCATTCTCTTAGGATCGGCGGTGTACCGGGAGATCATAACGTAATCTTTTCAAACGAGGGCGAGGTGCTCTCCTTTAATCATAGGGCGATATCGCGAAGCGTCTTTGCCTACGGCGCCTTAAGGGCAGCGGAGTTTGCAGCCACCGCAAAACCCGGGCTTTACAGCTTCGAGGAGGTGCTTCAATGCAGCCTGAAGAAATCATAAAGCTGATAAGCCAATCTCAAAAGACGACGCCATCGATTGCTTTCGTATCCGGCGATCTGAAGGACCTTGAAATAAAAAACGTGAAATTCGTGGGCGGTGTCGATTTCGGTGTCCTGTTAGGGGATTATAAGGAGATCGAAGAGGTAATTGAAAGCAATAAAGGGCGCATTAAGGGTTATCACATCGAGGTAAGGGCACGAAATTCTGCCGTCCCGCTGGCTGATCTCACGAAATACGATGCCCGTATAGAACCTGGGGCGATAATAAGGGACATGGTCGATATAGGCAAAGGTGCAGTGATCATGATGGGCGCAGTGATAAACATAGGAGCGGTCATCGGAGCGGGCACGATGATAGACATGAATGCAGTGATCGGCGGAAGGGCAATCATCGGATCCAACTGCCACATAGGAGCGGGTGCCGTCATAGCCGGCGTAATAGAGCCACCCAGCGCTACCCCCGTAATCATTGGAGATAAAGTTTTAATTGGCGCCAACGCCGTAGTCTTGGAGGGAGTAAGAATCGGAAACGGTGCCATAGTGGGTGCAGGTTCCGTTGTGACAAAAGATGTACCGGAAAATGCCGTGGTTATTGGTGCCCCGGCGAGGGTTGTGAAAATAGTGGACGAAAACGTCGCCCAAAAGAGCAAAATCGTCGAAGAATTGAGAAACCTATAGCAACGACAAATTAATGGAGGGATATGTCCTTGATCGTACAAAAATACGGAGGTTCATCGGTTGCGACGCCTGAAAAGATCAAAAAGATCGCAGAGAAGATAAAAAAGACAGTCGAGTCGGGAGAAAAGGTATGCGTGGTGGTCTCGGCCATGGGAAAGACCACTGACGAACTGATTGCGTTGGCAAAAAGAGTTAGCGACTCACCTAAGCCGCGTGAGCTGGACATGTTGCTTTCTACCGGCGAACAGGTTACAGCGGCTTTACTTTCCATAGCGCTCAATGACATCGGCGTGCCTGCCGTGTCCTTCAACGCCTTTCAGCTCGAGATGATCACCACCTCCGATTTCAACAACGCTCGCATAATCGACATAAACGCCGAAAGGTTGCTCGATGAATTTCAGACCAACGACGTTATCGTCGTCACCGGTTTTCAGGGAATAACCAATTTGAAGGACATCACGACGCTGGGACGGGGCGGTTCAGACACGTCTGCCGTTGCAATAGCAGCGAAGCTGAACACTAAATGCGAGATTTACAGCGACGTAGCCGGAGTCTTTGCCTGCGATCCCAAGATTATTCCTTCTGCTAAAAAGCACGAATATATAACGTACGACGAGCTCATGGAGCTCGCATCCATGGGGGCAAAGGTCGTTCATTCCAGGGCCGTAGAGATAGCCAAGAAGTTTAACGTGGCATTATACTGTGCTTCAACATTTTCAGAAGAGAGGGGGACTTACGTGGTGAATGCTTTGCCGGAATGGCTGGAACAACCTGCAGTAATGGGAGTTACGATGGACAAAAACCAACGCAAGTTCACGATCAGCCCGATGCCGGGTGGACAAAGGGCTCAAGTTCATCTATTTGAAGCGTTAGCTTCAAATAATATCAACTTGGACATGATATCCATAGTGAAGGACAACGGATACACCTATCTGACGTTCACTGTTGTTGAGGGGGCAAGCGAAAGGGTCAGAGAGGTAGTTGAAGAGGTCTTATCCCAATACGGCGAACATAGGCTCATAGAAGATGACGAAGTAGCAAAGGTAACGGCCGTGGGCGTCGGTATGGAGTCCTCGCCTGGAGTGGCCGCAAGATTTTTTGCCGCCTTGGATAAAGAAGGCATTAGCTTGCTAGGCACTAGCACATCAGAGATAAAGATTTCGACCTTGGTTCCCAAATATGATGCAGAAAGGGCAGTAAGGGCTGTAGCCGAAGAATTCAATTTGGCATAAGGATATTGAGTTTAGCATTCTCTCTCTTCTTAGCAATACATTTGTTTCGTCATAAAATATGCAGTATAATTATCATATCGTGCTTGTGTTTAAATTGCAGTTCATTGTACTATAATAAAAAATCAATCAAGGAGGAGAGAGGGAAATGCGAAAAGTCAAAGCGGTTACATGGTTTTGTTTATGCTTTGTCTTGCTCTTTGCCTTAACTGCAAGTTATACGGCTGTGGCTCAGGAAAAGCCCATCAAAATTGGCTTACAGGCGCCAATAACCGGTCAATGGGCTTATGAGGGCGAAATGGCCAAAAATTCCGTCGAAGTCGCACTTCAGATGATCGAGGAGCAGGGGGGCATCTTGGGCGGTCGTAAGATTGAAATCGTGATCGCTGACGATGCCTCCAACCCGAGGGATAGTGCACTGGCAGCACAAAGGTTGGTCTCGCAGCGAGTGGCGGCCGTCATCGGCACGTACGGTTCATCGGTCAACGAGCCTGCCGCAGATATATACGAAGCTAATAAAATGATTGACATTGGCTATGGAAGCACTGCAGTCAAATTAACCATGGCCAAAGAACGAAAGTACTTCTTCAGGACCTGTGGGCGCGACGACGTCCAGGGGGAGTTTTTCAGCGAATACGCCGTAGGAACGATGAAGGCCCGTCGTATAGCAATAATGCATGACAATACAACGTTTGCCTTGGGGGTAGCCGAAGAGGCAAAAAGAGCACTTAAACAGTACATAGATGCAGGCGTGGCAGAGCTTGTCTTTTACGATGCAATTACCCCTGGTGAGAAGGACTTTACTCCAATCCTAACAAAGCTGCGTGAGACCAATCCTGACATATGGTATTTTACCGGATATTTCCCCGAGGCAGGGTTGCTTGTGCGTCAGGGCCGCGAGCTGGGCATTAAATGCCCCTTTGTAGGTGGCAATGCAGCCATCAACGAAGACTTCGTGAAAATAGCGGGCATTGAGTACGCTAAAGGATGTCTGATGACACAAGAACCGATGCCGACAGACCTCGATACACCTAAAGCAAAGCGATTCCTCGAAGTGTACAGACAAAAGCACAACACCGTTCCTACCAGCCCATGGCCCGTCTATGCCGCAGATGCACTCTTTGCTCTGACGTGGGCCATCGATAAGGCCGGTTCCACCGATACTGATGCCATGTTAAAGGTGCTTCGCACAGGCATGGAAGGCTGTCAGGGAATAACGGGAAGCATCGCCTTCACGGATCGCGGCGACAGGAAGGGGATAATTTATAAGATGTACGTGGTGACCGATAAGGGAGAAATGGTCGTCTACAAGCCATAAAACAGGGTAGAAAGAGGGGTTTGCCTTGACGATACTGTTAGAACAGCTCCTAAACGGTCTGACTATTGGTTCTTTTTATGCGCTCATAGCTTTAGGTTATTCTATGGTCTACGGCGTTATGAAGTTGATCAACTTTGCGCACGGCGACTTATTCGCCTTGGGAAGTTACATGGGCTATACCCTTTTAGTATGGAGTGCGGGGGCCATAAGCCAAAGGTTTGGGCTATGGGGAGGAATGGCTGCGGCCCTCCTTTTCTCGTTCTTCGCCGTAGGATGTGTCGGAGTTTTGATGGAAAGGATAGCATATCGTCCGGTACAGAAATCAGGTAGGCTTCCGCTAGTGGTATCTGCTTTAGGTGCATCGATATTCATAGAAAATTTAATTATGGCAATATGGGGACCACGCTATCAGGCATATCCCGCCTCAGTGGTTCCCGTGCACACCATATCCTTGGGTTTTTTTCATATCACTGTGATGCAGCTTTTCATATTGATTTTATCTTTTGTGTTAATGTTGATCCTGTATTTCATCGTCCAAAAGACGACGTTTGGTGCTGCAATAAGGGCTACGGCATTGGACAGAGAGATGGCAACGATCCTGGGCATAGACGTCGGTAAGATCACGTTGTTCATATTCTTCCTTGGGCCGGCATTGGGGGGCATGGCCGGAGTGATGAACGGAATGTACTATCGACAGATTTCGTTCGTCATGGGGTGGAATTACGGCCTCAAGGCCTTTACGGCCACCATACTTGGGGGGATAGGAAACATTCCGGCTGCCATGCTTGGTGGACTGCTTTTAGGTTTAATCGAGATGTTAGGGGCAGCATACATATCCAGTGCATGGAAAGACGTCTTCACCTTCTTAATTTTGATCATCATCCTGATCTTCAGGCCGACTGGGCTCATCGGCGAAAAGATTGCCGAAAAGGTGTAAGCCTATGAGAAGAAAAAAGCTTAATTTGCCACTGTTGCTGGTGATCGTGTTTTTTTGTGTTTATCCCTTTTTTTCTAATTTCTACTGGATAGATGTAGCTTTTTTCTTTGGAGTATATGCGTTGCTCGGCTTAAGCTTAAACATAGTGTTGGGCGAGACGGGGCTTTTTGACCTTGGACATGCAGCCTTTTATGCAATTGGAGCTTACGTAACGGCCATCCTGAATACCTCTTTTGGTATTCCTGTCATTTGGTTGTTGCCCGTTAGCGCCCTAGCTGCCGGTCTTTTTGCCTATATAGTTACTTCTCCCATCATACATCTTAGAGGAGACTATTTGTGCGTCGTTACCATAGGGATCGGGGAAATCGTGAGATTAGCTTTGATAAACAATCCCTTTAAACTGACGGGTGGCCCGAACGGCATAACGGGCATCATGAGGCCGTCCTTTGGGTTGTTCGCCATCGACACCTCAATCAGGTTTTATTTCTATGTCTGGGGAATATTGGCCATATTCATAATATGTTTAATAAGGTTGCAGAGATCGCGCATTGGCAGGGCCTGGAATTATCTCCGCGAAGATGAGATAGCAGCAGAGATGAGCGGAGTCGACGTTAGGCGCTTCAAGTTATTGGCTTTCGTCTTGGGCGCCGCGTTGGCCGGGGTCGCTGGAAATATCTACGCAAGCAAACTGATGATAGTCTCTCCCGATACGTTTACGTTTCTTGAATCATCTTTGCTTTTCTGCATAGTCATGTTGGGTGGATTGGGCTCTATCCCCGGTTCGGTACTAGGGGCAGGCATCATAACGATTTTCCCGGAGATATTTAGGGTCGTAGCAAACTACAGGATGCTGTTTTTTGGAGGGGCTTTAGTCATAACCATGATATTTCGTCCGGGAGGAATCTGGCCAAGAAAGAGGGAAGTCATAGCGCTCCAGGCCGATGAAGCCAGTGACGTCAAAGAAGATATCAAAGCATTAAAGATCATCGACCCTATGCCAACGTCTAACGTGGCCACAAATGAAGATACGAGCATATTTGAAAGGCATATCCTTGTCACAGATAAGTTGACGATGGCCTTTGGAGGGTTGGTGGCCGTAAAAGACCTGGATTTAGTGGTAGGTCACGGCAAGATTACGAGCATCATAGGCCCGAACGGAGCCGGTAAGACCACGGTCTTCAATGTGGTAACAGGAATTTACAAGCCCGTGTCAGGTAAGGTATACTTTGAAGGCAAAGATATCACCGGATTAAAGCCACACCAGATTACAAGCCTGGGAATAGCGAGGACCTTTCAAAATATAAGGCTTTTCCCGAACCTGACGTGCATAGAGAACGTAATGGCCGGACTTCATTACAAGATGAAATCTTACGTGGTATCGTCGATCTTAAGGACCGATTCTCAAAAGACGGAAGAAAAGTGGGCATTCGATACTGCCAGATACTGGCTTATGAAGGTTGGGCTTGGCAATGTGGGAAATGAACTCGCCAAAAACTTACCTTACGGCAAGCAGAAGATGCTGGAACTTGCAAGGGCGTTGTCTTCCATGCCGAGACTGCTGATATTGGACGAGCCATCTTCCGGCCTAAACGACAGGGAAACAGAGGATCTCATGATATTTTTGGAAAATATATTGGATGAGTTGGATATATCCATATTATTAATCGAGCACGATATGAACCTCGTCATGGGCATTTCTCATTGGGTAGTCGCTATGGACATGGGCATGAAGATTGCTGAAGGAAAGCCTAGTGACATCTACAACCACCCAAGGGTCATAGAAGCGTACTTGGGCAGGGAGGAATAGCGATGTCGGAGCTATTGATCGTCGAAGACATTGTCGTGACCTACGGAGCCGTGCAGGCGTTAAAGGGAGTATCCCTCAGGATACATGAAGGCCAAACGGTAGCCGTTTTAGGTGCAAACGGAGCCGGAAAATCGACCATGCTAAAATCCATCTCCAAGATAGTGCCGCTGAAAAGCGGAAAAATATACTATCAAGACAAGGACTTAAGCTTAATATCACCGCACGATCTTGCCTACCTTGGAATTTCCCACGTACCCGAGGGTAGGAGAGTATTTCCCACCCTTACCGTAGAGGAAAATTTAAACCTGGGAGCCTATGGCAGCAGAAAAAGGCTGTCTCAAGGGGAGATTGAAGCGGAGAAAAAGTGGATATTTGAGCTTTTTCCTGTGCTTTACGAGAGGAAAAACCAACTTGCAGGCACACTTTCAGGGGGAGAGCAGCAGATGCTGGCAATAGGAAGAGGCCTGATATCGAAACCCACGTTGCTTTTGTTGGACGAACCCTCCTTGGGATTGGCCCCCATATTAGTCAAGGAGATCTTCAATGCCATAAAGAAGATTCACGAAGAAAGAGGCGTATCCATATTGCTTGTAGAACAAAACGCAAAAAAGGCATTGGCCGAAGCAGATTACGCCTACATCCTGGAGACCGGCAAGATCAGCATCGAAGGCCCGGCCCATGAACTTGCCAATGATGAGAGGGTAAAGGCTGCCTATCTAGGTGGAAGTGCTTTAGACAAGAAGGCTTCTGCCCAAAATATGAAAGATGAATCAGAGGCGGAAGAAAAATGAGAAAAAAGAGGGGAATGGCGCGTTTAATTCGTTGTATAATATTATTATTCTTGTTTAGTTTAATGCTGGGGTTTATTGCATATGCAAGCTCGGAGGTGGTTCAATTGCAAATAAAGGTCACTTCGTCGGCCTTCAAAGATGGCGATTTCATCCCGTCGAAATATACCTGTGACGGAAAAGATATCATGCCTCCTCTTAGTTGGCAGGGAATACCTGAAGAGACACAAAGCATAGTATTGATCGTAGACGATCCGGATGCACCGAGCGGGACATTTACGCACGCTGTTTTCTTCGACATCAGCCCCACAAAGGAAGGAGTAGCCGAGGGAGAGGAACCGGGAATTTCCGGCATAAATGACTTCGGACGACTTGGATATGGTGGACCCTGTCCGCCAAGAGGTCACGGGGTACATAGATATTATTTCAAGGTTTACGCTTTAGACGTTCAGTCATTAAAACTAAAAAGCGGCGCCTATAGAACAGCGGTTGAAAGGGCCATGAAGGGACATATCGTAGCCTACGGAGAATTGATGGGAAAATACGAAAGACGATAAAGGCCTAATCGACTGATGTCAGTGCCTTACTGTTAAGCGGCCCCTTGATCTCTATTTGTCGAGAGGCCGCGTTTTTGATAACTTGCTATATTTAATTAATTAGCATTTGAGTTTATGTTTTGCTTGCTTTTTATAGAAATATATAGTAAAATATATACAAATATTGGATTAGGAGTGATGTCCGGTGACCGAGAAGTTGGTTTGCATACGCGAAAAATTAGCTTCCCACATCGGAGCTCGCGTTAGATACCGACAGCCAAAGGGAAGGCGAAAGACCGAAGAACACGAAGGCATAATTATGGAAACCTATCCGAACATATTTACGCTCTTCGTAAAGTCTCAAAATAGCACAGTATCCTTTCGTTATACCGATCTGTTGACCCACGACGTAGAGATGGAATTACTCTCATCTAAAGAACGAATCGCCTTCTAAATCAAATTTATGAAGAGTGATGTTACTCAGCCGTGATGCGCTTAGATTTTAGCGTAATTTATATAAAATACCTATCGTGAGGCCCCTTCATTAGAAAGGGGCCTCACGATTTTTGAAGTATTAAGGAAATTAAACGGATACTATTTGACCTTTCACTATGCGTACATAACCCTTTTCCCCAATAGAAACCTTTCCCTCCCTCAATATCTCGACTTTCTCGTCAGGCGGCAAATTGGTAAAGACTACAGGTGACATTATGGAGGGAGCGTTTTTCGATATATAATCAAGATCCGCTCGCAGCAACAGTTGACCTTCTTTCACCCGTTCTCCCTGACTGACGAAGGCCTCAAAGCCCTTTCCTTGAAGTTTAACGGTATCAATGCCGACATGAATCAATATCTCAAGTCCATCGTCGGTGACCATGCCTATCGCATGCTTGGTCGGAAAGAGCACGACAATTCTGCCATCTGCCGGCGCAACTACAGTACCGTCCTTAGGCAGTATGGCAAAGCCGTCTCCCATGATCTTGCTAGCGAACGTATCGTCCGGCACCTCCGATAGGGACATCAAAGTTCCAGTCATGGGCATGGCTATAAAGACACCCTAACTCGTAAACGGGTAATGCAGGCATCTAATTTAGTTATATTATCCCGTCCCCCCAAAGTACTTAACACTTCATTAAGGGCAACGAATTCCTCGCCAACCTGGCGAACCAACTCAACATATTGCCTTTGTTCCTCCGGATTTTTTAGGACAAAGACTTTTTCGACTTCAG